>OCLF01000318.1_pt1 | contig 14547 bp, 10 predicted proteins | sample 1502881 | NCBI WGS metagenome assembly OCLF01 (sample SAMN03418267, study PRJEB22391) | human gut metagenome | biome: human-gut; feature: organic feature; material: feces | host: Homo sapiens | place: Tanzania | collected 2013-01
GGCTTGGGCAATACGTGCAACTGCAGCAATAATCAAACCACCTGTAGCCACTTTCACACTGCTAAAAGTCGGTGTAACAAGGAAAATGAAGAACAGTGCGTACAAATACCAATACGGAGCAGTCGGGTGAAAGAATAATGTATTGCCCAAGCCACCAATTTGGTCATTAACACTACTTGAGAACAACTTTTTCAGCATCCATGTAGCAGTAGTGAAAGTCACATAGGGTACACCGAGTGTCAATGCCTTTTTCACCACATTCCTACACCAACTGCCCACATTGTTTACCTTGTTATACTTCTGATACAAATATCCGCTACAAATGAAAAACAGTGGCACATGGAAGTAATAGATTGTCGTGTTAAACCATCCATACAACTCATTTTCAGGCAGAATATTTGCTTTCGTCATGCTCTGAAAGAAATGCCCCAGCACAACTAATATACAGGCAATAACTTTTACATCATCAACCCATTTTTCTCTTATCCTTGCCACTGTCTTCTCACTCATTATTTTGTCTCCATCTGCTGAGCTATATCTGCATCTACAATTTCTTCACCTGTCTTATGCTTTAATTGTTCCTTACTTGCCTCGCTCAAACCGTTATTAATTACACAGTTCATATCACAGGTGCTGCACTTATCCAACTCTTCTTTAGTTACTTTTCCATCACGATAATCACGACAAATCTTCAATTCATACATACTATATGGATGCTTACTAAATAATGCTTTAAACTTGTGAACTAAAACCCATGTAGCTGGCTTCCATATATACTTATGCATAGCTGGAGAAACAGAGCCAATCATCCAACAATCACGGTCACAACAACGAACCTTCGCACGAACCTTCGCAGCCTCAGGACTGTTCCACAGTTCATCCCATGACTGATTGTTTAGGTTTCCCATAACTTCTTTATCTTTGGTTCCATTGCAAGGCATAACATCACCATATGGGTCAATAAAGAAAGTATCAAAACTCATATCACATGGCAATAAGCGCTTCTGCCCATAAATATAATTAATCAAACCATGGTTGAAATATGCTCGAAACCACTTCTTAGGACTATTACTACGCAGCAGTTCATTAACTAAATTTTCAAAGTTCTTTGCAACCATAGGACGGTCATTAATAATGTTCTTTGCCTCGACAAAATAAAAGCTGTTATGTAGTGAAGCCGTAGCAAATTCCATTCCCATTTCATTTGAAATTTTATACAACGGAACCAAATCAGGAGCATTCTTATCCTGAACAGTCATACCGAATCCAACATCCTTCATGCCCATCTCTCGCAGCTTCTTCAGTGTACCATAACCACGCTGGTAGCCATCCTGTAATCCCCGAATTTCGTTGTTTGTTTGTTCCAGTCCTTCAATAGAAATACGAATACCAATCTGCGGAAACTCTTTACACAAATCAACAATACGATCCGTAAAAAAACCATTTGTCGAAATAACGATACGATCAGACTTCTTATATAACTCCCTAACTATATCTTTCAAATCAGTACGGATGAACGGTTCACCCCCGGTAATGTTTGTGAAGTACATCTTCGGCAGCTTTTTAATGGTCTCGATGCTGATTTCCTCTTCCTGCTTGGAAGGTGCTTTATAACGGTTGCACATAGAGCAACGAGCATTGCAGCGGTAAGTAACGATGACAGTACCATTTAACTTCTTTTCTTCAGACATGATTAACTCTCCTATTGTTTACTCTCTCTTTTAAGAATACTTCGATTTTATTTAAGAACCACTTGGCACATACTGAGAACACAACCGAACCGCAGATGACTGCAATCGATGTGAAAATATATGCCAATAGGCCATTTCCAAATAGATGTACAAGGTGTAACTTCTCAAGCACACGATAAATTACCATGTGGCACAGGTAAATCTCGAAGCAGATACCACCGAGGAACTTGGCGACTGGATTGACCAGTACCCCCGTTGTACAACCGAGGGTATAGACCAGTGCTGCCACACAGAAAAACTGCATCGTGAGCGTATTGCCGCCTACTACAAAATAAGCAACTGTGGCAACCAGAAGAATCACTCCAGCGATGACCTTGTACTTTGATGCGAACTCGGCCAGTTCCTTCCGATAGAGGAAAATCAAACCTCCTACGATAAAATAGACTGCACAATACAGAATGTTTGTCCTCGCACTAAAATTCACTGCCACTCTATCTGCAATGTGGCTTTTATCAAAGAAATATGTACTGCATACGAAGTTGTAGATTGCGGCGCAGATAAATGCCAACCATGCACGTTTCTTGTTTTCCAGCAGAAAGCAGAAAAAAGGAAACAGCAGATAAAACAAAAAAATCACTGCCAACGTCCAACTCACACCGATAACCGATATGTTCATATTCGGCAAAAGACCCTGGCAAAGTGTCAGGTTTGCAAAGACCTCATACAACGCACTTTTACTAGGTGACATTACGAAGTCCAGCACACAGAGCAATGCGAAATATGGCCAGATTTTTCTATATCTTTTGGTGTAGAACTCTTCCACACTAATTTTTTGTTCTTTGAATTTCTGGTAGTAGCCGCAACACATGCCAAAACCGCTGACCATCATAAAAAGGAACACAAGGTTCGTAAAGGATGGTATCAGCTTTTGGAATATAAACCCATTCAATCCGAACTTGCCATTTGCTAGAATGTGCATCAGTGCAATTCCCAATATGGCATAGGCCTTCAAGCCATCTATTCCTTCATATCTTTCTTTCATTCCACAAGCATCCCCCACAATGTCTTTGCATATTTTTCCTCTGAACACTTACTCTCAAGGAAACTCTTAAACTTCGCTGCACAAGCCTCTACCTCATTTGTATGCTCAAGATAATACTGAATTTTGTCCACCCAGTCCTCTACAGTATTCTTACATAAGGCTCCGCATCCATCTAACAAATATCCTTCTGTAGTAACCGTATCGGAGGTTATAATCATTTTATTATTTGCGGCTGCCTGAAAATACACAGTCAAGCCTGCCGGTGCTTTTGTATCCAACGGCATAGCAATAATCTGTGACTCGCACAGAAACTCCATAAATTGGCTTTCTGTAATATCTGTTTTAACGCAGACATTATCACCCATAACATCCAAAAACTGTTCTTTCAGGGCACTTGGCATAACACAAGCACATGAGCAATCTGAGAAGTGAAAGCAATCCAATCCCGGCCATTTCTGCCGCCACAAAAAACCGTATTTACCTTGGTTTCTACCCGCTTATTTAACGTATAATTTTGATGATAGACATCATGCAAAAGCGTAAAATCCGCTTTTGTATTCAAAATCTCATTAATATAGCGACCGTACTCCACAGTTGTAACCGTTGCCGTAAAAGAATTTGAACACAATGCCTTTTTATAAAGATACTTTGCCACCTTGTTTTTCGTTGTATTTTTATCTTTCAGCAAAATATTGATTGCTATAACTTTAACTTTCTTATTACTCAGCTTACTCAACCACCAACACAGCACTCCCATAAAGTCATACCAGCATACAATGATGTCTCCTGCTTTTGTACGTTTTACGGTTGTACTGCACACTGAGAGCATTTGCTTGATAGAAGTGCAACGCCGCTCAGGATAAATTTCCTTGTACTCTTTTTCAAATGCCGCAGTCAAAAACGACATATCTTCCAATTTCTTGGGTTTATCATATAAAACATAAATCATGCTTCACCTCTATAAACCTTCATAATTTTCTCGTAATACTCTTCAATGGTATCGAAGCTGATAATCCATCCGCTGATACTCAAAGAGAATCGCCTCCCATATAAATCGGGATAAGCTTGTTACAGTAATCTTCAAGATCATCTCTCTCAAGGTTAAGGCACGCCTTTGCGTACTTATCTGTCTCTGCCGGATTATTCCAAAGTTCCTTGATGATATACGCCAGTTGCTTGGAATCCCGGCTTATGAACAGTCGTCCATCCACACCATCTGTGATCAACTCAGGAATGCCACCGATATTTGCACCGATGACTGGAGTTCCGCGCTGCTGACTCTCCATAACAGAAAACGGGCAGTTTTCATAGACTTCCGAAGGGCAAATAGAGAACTTTGCTTCCCGAATCAGTTTGTCCAATGCATCGCCAGTCTGGAAACCAAGATTCTTAACATTTTTCAGCTGATTAACCTTGTCTTCCAATGGGCCAGAACCAGCAAAAATAAACTGAATATCTGGCAACAGATTGCAGGTCTCAACAAGTGTGTTGATTCCCTTCTCTTCAGAGAAGCGGCCGAAGTAAAGGACGTAATCTTTCTTTTCAACCTCTTTAGGCTCTACCTTCTGCACAAAGTTGTGCATTGCAATCGTTTTGGTCGCAAACAGCGGATTGGTGTCCATCTTAGTTTTCAGGAACTCCGAGCAACAGATGATTTTGTCAATGTACTTGTATGCTCCATTCCACTTCCAGAACTCTGCTTCCATCATGCCCACGATAGACTTTGCTGTAGAACCATGAACACATTTGCCCTTTGCACAGTTCACAAAATGACCGCCGAGGCACTTCTCGCAGTTCTCATGTGTGATAGGGTTCTTTAATTGATGATTCGGGCAGACCAACTGGTAGTCGTGGGCAGTAAAGACGATCTTGCAATCCTTCCCCGTCTCCTTACGCCACTTCACGATTTCCAGAATCATGGAAGGTGTCAGTTGGTAATTGAAGTTGTTCAGGTGACAGACATCCGGCTGGAAGTCATCCAGCACTTTCCGCAACTGCACTCGTGCTTCCTTGCTGTAAATCGTCTTGATCGGGTAGGTCAGCTTGCTTAGTGTACTGCCGCCGTGGAAATCCATGTCACTCGTATAAGCATTTACCTGGTTGCCAACGCAGCGGCCCTCATGCTCCATTCCGAAATACTGCACTTCGTGCCCCATCTTCGTAAAATATTCACCTAATTTGAATATATAAGTCTCCGATCCCCCATTTGGATATAGAAACTTATTTATCATCAAAACTCTCATCATTATCTCCTATATAGATTCATTGTTTCATCTGTAACAAACTCCCAGTTGTATTTTCTGCAAATAAAATCAGTCGCTTGTTCTTTCATTTTCATAATCATCTCTGGACAATCACATGCCTTTTGAATTTTGGTGAGTAAATCATTAACATCTGACTTCTTAAATACCAATGCCTTGTCTTCTACAACTTCTGTACACTCTGGGATATTTGAAACCAAGCAACAATTTCCATAACTCATAGCTTCCAAAAGGCTCAGAGGCATTCCCTCCAGGTCTGAAGGCAATGTATATACATAAGCATTACTATATAATTCCTTCAATATCTGTCCCTGAACAAATCCTGTAAAAATAATCCTGTCATCATCTTTTGCTAAATTTTTTAATTCATTCATAAATGAATCTGTATCACTTGAACCACCGGCTATTACTAGCTTCTTATCCGTCTTAACATTCTTAAATGCCTCAACTAGATATCTGATTCCTTTTTCCGGAACTAATCGTCCTAAAAATAATATGTAAGAATCTTTTTCCAAACCATATTTTTTTGTAATCAATTCAGCTTCTTGGATTTTTGGTCTATTCACTCCATTTGGAATGAACACTGTTTCTCTTCCATACTCTTTTTTGAAATAATCCTGAACCCCTTTACTTAGCACAACAATTTCATCTGCATACTTTACAGCATTCTTTTCACCATGATGTATGAATTTTGCCCCAAAACCACTTTTCCATTTCTCACGCTGCCAATCCAACCCATGTATTGTGACAATCACTTTTTTACTAAACAGCTTTGGCAACCAAGTGAAAAATGCTGGTCCCTCAGCATGAATATGCACAACATCATATTTGCCAAAAGCACAACATAATGCCGCAAAAAAAGACGATGATACAGCCGCAAGACCTTTCTTTTCTATTGTAGGTACTGTTTTGAGCTTTATTCCTTTATATTCTTTAAGTCTTTTTGAATCATACTCAGAACCACTCACATGATGTCCACCTCTGTTGTAGCATGTCACATTATGCCCTTGTACAACCATCCTTGTACAAAGTTCTTCAACCACTATTTCAACTCCGCCTTCTCTTGATGGAATTCTTTTTTGACCAAACATAGCAATATTAAGTTTTTCTTTATGCTTACTCTTTCGTCTATTCACGTCTTTTAAACTGCTCCATCACTCTTTAATACGCCTGTAATTGTCTTAAAGAGAATCTTCATATCCCCCTTAACACTCCACTCCCCAATATACTGAGTATCCAGCTTCACCACTTCCTCAAAGTCCGTGATATTACTCCTTCCACTCACCTGCCACAACCCGGTCAGTCCCGGTCTGAATGACATTCTGGCTCTGTGATGCGGCTCATACTTCTCCCACTCATCGAGTGTCGGTGGTCTGGTGCCTACCAGGCTCATATCTCCTACTAGTATATTGAAGAATTGTGGGAATTCATCCAGGCTTGTTTTCCTGATAAACTGCCCAATTCCGGTTTTCTTCTTTCCGTTTGGCAGCACTTTATTGCCTATGATTCTCGGGTCGAAGTCCATCTTAAACATCATTCCGTCGCCCACTTTATTCTGAGCCATAAGTTCCTTCTTACGCTCCTCGGCATCCATATACATGCTGCGGAATTTATACATCTTGAACTTCCTGCCGTTTCTGCCGACTCTCTCCTGTGAGAAGAATATCGGTCCGGGCGATGCTATGTATATCGCCGGTCCCACAAATATCATAATGATAAGTGTAAACAGGCAGCCCACCAGTCCTCCGACTATATCCATGCCCCTCTTTACCAGAAGTGCACTTGTGTTGGCATAGTTCACGCTTGATGTGACTACTGTGTAGTCGCCTATCTTTTCTATCTGCTTGTAGCCGCCCTGGGCTGTGCCGTTTTTGGCTATTCCTGTATGTACTGCAATTCCCATCTCAAGGAATATATCTGCCATCCTCTCCGGATATTCATCCTCGCTGCACGGTGGTATGAGCACCTCATCCACCCACTCATCGCAAGCATAGTCCACTATGCCATCGTGGTTTGCAACTATCGGTATGCCGCATATAGTCTTACCCTTCAGGTCTGTATCCAACGAAGCTGCTACTATCTTTGTATAGCCTATACAGCTTTTCTCCACTGTGCGCAGTGTATCACGAAGCATAGCATCTGGTGCTATTACAAACAGCGATTTTTTTGATGCTCCAAAGCCCTTTTTCTTAAGGATACTCTTGAGCGCAACTCTTGCTATATATGTTATTGTCACATAGATTGGAAACATGATATAAAATGATAATCGCGAATATATATCAGCCATCTGTGTGGTGAACAGAAACAGTGCTGTCACCAGAAATACAAGCACTGCGTGCTTGCAGGTCGATATAAACTCATCCAGATATCCGCGTTTTAGAACATTCTTGAATGAGTCTGCCATTATCTCCACAAAGAAATCTATCAGAAGAAATGCTACCCCCAGTATACGGTAGTCCTTGTCCATGTATGGGTTATTAAAGCCGAAGCGTATCACATATGAAATAAAAAATGCTATAACTATGCATGCGATATCTATAAGCATAAAGTCTATATGCTTTGTCCATCCTCTGCCTTTCTTTCTGTACATTCTTTCTAAATTCTCCTTGTGGTATCTATTATTTCCCTCTATACCTACTCGAGGGAGGTACCTTGGTACCCCCCCCCGAATTATTTTTGTCTGTTATATTTTCTGTTTGTTTTATTCGGTTATTTGTATCTTTTTCTGTATCTACTCAGGGTTTTTCAATAATATATTTTCACCCATTTTTAATTCTTTGTCAATGAATATTAGGTTTTCTTTATAATTTTCGACACATTCGCTAATCGCTATGGTATTACAGTGCCAATAATTATACATTATTTTACAGCTTATAGCTCTTCTTACTCCTCAAACAGCCTCTGCTTCCTCTCTATCATCTCATCAATCCTTGCGATATACTGCCCTACATCCTTGACATTCTCGCATCTGTCGATGCGGTGTGTACCGTCAGGATTCGGTACCGGCCAGACGCGCTTAGTGCTTGCTCCGGCTCCGCACGCCACAATCGTTTGCTTTTCCTCCATGATAAGTATGTTGTATACGCCGGCCTTGCCCTTTGCAGCATAGCCCACGTTCTCCATATTGCCAGCCATGCCCTTCTGCCTGTAGAGATAGTATGGCTCAAGCCCCATCTGCTTGCAGTAGGCTGCGCATAGGTCCATATGTTCCTGGGTGTTGACCATCTGCATATCGCTGTAGCGGTCCTTGAAGATGGTGAGTCTTGCAGCTCGCTTTACTGCGAGTGAGTGGATGGTGACGTTGTCAGGTGCCAGTTCCTTCACGAGCTCCATTGTGTGCCTTACATCATCGAGTGTCTCCTCGGGAAGTCCCATGATGAGGTCCATGTTTATGTTGTCGAAGCCCAGTTCACGCGCGAGCTTGAAGCTTTGTATCGTATCATCTACCGTGTGGTGTCTTCCTATTATATCGAGTGTCTGCTGCTTCATGGTCTGTGGATTGACCGATATACGGCTGATGCCGTTTTTCTTCAGTGCCATAAGCTTTTCTCTCGTGATGGAGTCCGGTCTGCCCGCTTCCACGGTAAATTCCAGGCAGCCCTTTAAATCGAAGCTGCATTTAATTTTTCTGATAAGCCTGTCAAGCTGTGCAGAGCTTAGGGTGGTCGGTGTGCCGCCTCCTATATAGATGGAGTTTAGTTTTTTGTGGTAGAACTTCTGCGCTGTGTAGTCTATCTCCTTCTCGAGTGCATCGAGGTAATCGTCCACGCGGTTTTTCCACACACCGAGCGGGTATGAGGTAAACGAGCAGTATGCACAGGTGCTCGGGCAGAATGGTATGCCTATGTACAGGCTGTAGCCGTTGTCATAGTCCACCCTATCGAGCAGTGCCTTCTCGCGCTTTGCTATGCCTATTGAAAGGTCGATTTTCTCATCGCTTGCGAGATAGGTTTCCTTCAGATAGTCATAGGTTTCCTTATCACTCATGCCATCCTCTATGCACTTCATAGCTATCTTGGTCGGTCTGATGCCTGAGAGAGTGCCCCACGGAAGGCTCTTTCCTGTGCCCTTTTCTATCATGGAATAGAGGGCGAGCTTGAGGCGGTTTTTTGTTTCCTTGCGGTCTGTGCAGGTCACGGATATTTTAATATCATCTGTCATGGAATTATTTCCGCTAACCTTATTTACAGTCCACTCCACCGCAATCTCTTCACCCACATAGTCTATCTTAAATACCTGTGAGGCATCCTCAAATTCCTTTACGCCATCATCTGTCATCTCGTGGTGTGTGCAGGCCAGGTTCTTCCCCTCCACCTCATCAGGTGGGCAGCTATAGTACATCTGCACGTCCTCCTGCGGGAAGAATTCCTTGAGCAGTGAGTGCACATCATATTCAAAATCCGGTTTATTAAATACTACTACTATCATAAGTAAGGGTTATACATCCTCTCGTTTTCTATGGTTGTTGTGTCGTTGTGGCCCGGGTACACCTCTGTATGCTCAGGCAGTGTCATGATCTTTTCCTTCACTGTGCGCACGAGGTCTGACATGCTGCCGCCCTTGAAATCAGTACGTCCGATTGAGCCGCAAAACAGCGAGTCTCCTGTAAAGATCACATCCTCATATGGGAAATAATAGCAGCAGCCTCCCGGTGTATGGCCCGGTGTGTGAAGCACTACTATATGAAAGCCTGCGATATCAAGCTCCTGCTTATCCTTCAAAAATACATCCGCATAGAAGGTCTTTGACTGTCCCATCATGTAGCTGACATTGAGCTGCGGGTCGTCGAGTGTAGCCTTGTCTGCCTCATGGATATATATTTTGATGCCGTAGCGGTCTGCGAGCGGCTTTGCATCCGTGGCATGGTCAAAGTGTCCGTGTGTGAGCAGTATTGCTACAGGCTTTGCGCCTGATTCATCCACTTTTTTGGCGAGTTGTTCTGCACACGCGCCCGGGTCTATTATTATCATTTCCTTTGTCTTTATGTTGGTGACAAAGTAGCAGTTGGTCTGCACCGGTCCCACTACGAAGTGGTCTATCTTCATATTTACCATATGGGTATACTCCTTATATTTATATGTTATGCTTCACGCAAGAACCACCGGGATTTAGCCGGTGGTCCTCTCTACGTCTATTACACTTTCTATCTGTCTGAGCTTCTCCACGAGAACCTTTATCTGGTCCCTGCCTCTGATATTGAAAAATACCTCGATTGTAGCGATGCCCTGCTTACTGGTCTTGGACTGGATTCCACTGATATTGATTTCCTTCTCGGTAAATATCTTGGTGATATCTACGAGCAGTCCCGGCCTGTCATGACAGAATATCTTAAGGTCTGCCTGATACTCGGCACCGTTGTCCATGAGGGCTGTATCCTGCCACTCTGCTTCTATAAGCCTGTCCTTTTCTATCTTGGACAGGTTGATGATATTCACGCAGTCTGTCCTGTGGATGGAAATGCCGCGGCCTCTTGTGACAAAGCCCACGATCTCGTCTCCCGGAACAGGATTGCAGCACTTTGAGAAATGCACTGCCACGTCATAGAGCCCGTGTACCACAATGCCGCTCTTTGACTTGTGCTCCGGCTGTGTGCCTGCTGCTGCCTGCTGCTTTTCTGCAATGCTGCCAAGCACATCTGCATCTGTCACCGGCACCACATGATCCTTCTTGTACTCGTCGTACATCCTGTTGACTATCTGGCTCTCCTTGAGTCCGCCGTGGCCGACGGTCGCAAGACATGAGTTCCAGTCGTGGAAGCCGTATTTGCGACGTATTTTCTCCTGATACTCAGGCTTGTTTACCTCTGCAAAGTTGATGCCCTTTGCCTTGGCATAGGCTGCTATCAGATCCTTGCCGTGCTGTATATTTTCCTCCTTGAGCTCGCTTCTGAACCACTGGTTGATCTTGTTCTTGGCCTGTGTGCTCTTTACGACCTTGAGCCAGTCACGGCTTGGTCCCTTGGAGTTCTGCGAGGTGATTACCTCTATCTGGTCACCGTTTTTGATGACATAGTCTATCGGTACGAGCTTGCCGTTTACCTTGGCACCGACCATCTTGTTGCCGACCGCAGAGTGTATGCTGTAGGCAAAGTCTATAGGTGTGGAGCCTTTTGGCAGGTTCTTTACATCGCCGGATGGCGTGAATGCAAATACATTGTCGGAGAATAAATTTAAATCACTCTTTAATAAAGTCATAAACTCCTTATTATCCGACATATCCTGCTGCCACTCTAGTATCTGGCGCAGCCAGCTGAGCTTCTCCTCCTCTGTGACAGTGGTGGTGGTGGCATTGCCGTTGTTTGTCTCCTTGTACTTCCAGTGCGCTGCGATACCGTACTCAGCGGTACGATGCATCTCATAGGTTCGTATCTGTATCTCAAACGGCTGTCCGCTCGGACCTATGAGTGTCGTGTGAAGCGACTGGTACATATTTTGCTTCGGCATGGCGATATAGTCCTTGAAGCGGCCCGGTATAGGCTTGTACTTCTCATGTATGATACCAAGCACTGCGTAGCAGTCCGGTATGCTATCCACCAGAATCCTGATGGCAAACAGGTCATATATCTGGTCAATCGTCTTGTCCTGATTGACCATCTTCTTATATATACTGAAGAAATGCTTTGCCCTGCCGTATATCTCTGCCTTGATTCCGGCATCCGAAACGTACTTCTTTACATCGTTTACCAGGCCCTGGATATATGTGTCGCGCTCTGTCTTTCTGAGGGCTACCTTCTCTACCAGATCGTAGTAGGCATCCGGATAGAGGTACTTCATACAAAGGTCCTCGAGCTCTATCTTTATCTTGCTGATACCAAGTCGCTGTGCGATAGGGCAGTAGATATCCTGTGTCTCTCTGGCGATACGCTGCTGTGCCTCCTTGGACTGGTACTTGAGTGTACGCATATTGTGCAGTCTGTCTGCAAGCTTTATGAGGATGACTCTGATATCCTTTGCCATGGCGAGAAACATCTTGCGCAGATTCTCAGCCTGCATCTCAAGCCTGTCCGCATTCTTGTCCTTCGGATCCTTTGTGCTGTCTGTCAGGTGCAGGTGCTTCAGCTTTGTGACGCCATCCACCAGATGTGCGACATCGTCTCCAAACTCCGCGCGCATCTCATCCATGGTCATGATGGTGTCCTCCAGCACATCATGGAGCAGTCCTGCTGCAATGGTTTCCTTATCCAGCTCGAGCTCGGCGAGTATTATGGCAACACACAGCGGATGTATGATATAAGGCTCTCCTGACTTACGCGCCTGCCCCTTATGGGCATCATAAGCTACCCTGTAGGCTTTATCCACAAGGCTCGTGTCATCCGACGGATGGTACTTTTTGATTTCCTTTTTCAGCTCATCGTATAGCTCCTCGGGGCTCGTAAAATCCTTTGTTCCCCTTATGCCGCTGGTGTCTGAGCGAAATTTGTCCGCTATTTTTTCTAATTCTTCTGTTGAGTAATCTGCCAATAGTCTCACCTCGATTGTAGTGTATCTTTAGTAGCCATTATATTTTATTTCTTTAAAAATTGCAATCTTATGTTGTTAGCCGATAACCATCTTTACTCCGCCATACATGCCGGCTGAGTTGCCGAGTGTGGCGAGCTTGATTTCTGTCCCACGGCTTGCATGGAAGGCATACTCTTTATAGTACTTTGCTGCTGTATCGATGATGATGCTGCCTGCCTTTGAAAGGCCTCCGCCCACAACAAATACCTCAGGGTCCATGACGCATGCTACTGCTGCCATTGCCTTGCCGAGAAGCTTCATAGACTGCTCTACTGCTGCAATGCCCGCTGCATCGCCTGCCTTTGCCGCATCACATACATCCTTTGCTGTGAAGCCTGCATTTAAATCAAGCTCTGTTGCCACATCCCTGTGTGCTGCAATGTATCTCTCTGCCACTCTTACGAGTCCGTTTGCTGATGCATACTGCTCTAAGCAGCCCTTCTTGCCGCAGCCGCAGCACTCTGACTCATCATCGACCATAGGCATATGTCCTATCTCTCCGCCTGCTCCGTTTATTCCGGCTACGATTTTGCCCTCGCGGATGATTCCTCCGCCTACACCTGTGCCGAGTGTGATCATGACTACATCCTGGTGGCCCTTTCCGCCGCCCTGCCACATCTCACCGAGTGCAGCTACGTTGGCATCGTTTCCGGCCTTTACCTTGATGCCGCCGCACAGCACTGAGAGTGACTGTGCCACGTTGAACACACCCCAGCCGAGGTTTACACACTTCAATACAGTTCCGTCATCCTTTATCGGTCCCGGCACTCCCATGCCTATGCCCTCGATGTCACCCATCTCGATGCCGTGCTTCTCGTTATTCTCCTTGATGGCTGCTGCGATATCAGGCAGGATGAGCTCTCCTGAATTCTCTGTGCGTGTAGGAATCTCCCATGTATCGACAAGCTTTCCTGTGGTCTCGAAAAAGCCTATCTTTACAGTTGTTCCACCTATATCTACTCCGTATGCATATTTCTTCATTTTATCGTCCTCCAAATCGTTAAACTATGTTTATATTTTATTGCCTAATCGTATATTTTTCAATGTTTTTCATTGTTTTTTATGTTTTTTATATTTTTTCTATATATAGAAGCGTGTATATCCTCATCCACATGCCCGCTATTTGTAAATCCAAGCTTTTTTGCAAGGCGCACCGACGCCGTATTTCTCTCATCTATCCGGCAGTAAAGCTCCTCAAAATCTGTGTTTTCGCACGCATAGTCTATGATGAAACGGCACACCTCCGTGGCATAGCCCAGATTCTGAAGCTCCGGTGCTATCATATAGCCCAGTTCATCGTGCTCAAGCCCTGCCCTGCCTATCAGCTTCCCTGTTTCCTTGGAAAATACAAGCCACATGCCATACTCGTAAAAGCCATACATGTTCTCGATGTATGCCTTCTGATATTCAAGCTCTGTCTCGTAGTCGTAAAGCGGCTCCACAAAGTCTGTCATGCCGGGCTTGGCATAGAGCTCATAGAGTGCAGGAAGGTCTGACAGTGAAAGCTCACGTATCAGGCATCTGTCTGTCTCACCGATGTCCCACGGGATGTGATTATACCGCCTGCGCACCCGCTCCAGATACTCAATATCAAGCTCTGCAAGGCTCTCCACTGCATAGCGCGTGCCGCACTGCGGTTCTCCGACTGATGCTATACCGAGGGAGTCGGCTATTTGCTTCTGCTGTTTGTCGGATATTATCCATATGCAGTCGCTTAATGATTCCGGGATTCTTAGATTTCCGGTACTGGTTTTCACTACGTCATCTGCATATTCTGTATATCCTTTGGTTGTTGTTTTTGGGGAGCCATTAATCGATTCAGTAGCCGGTAGCGCAACATACAATTTTCCCCGTAACTCATCAGGTAGTTTTTCTTGCAGTTTTTCCTGTAATTCATCTTGCAGCTCATCAGACAGTTTTTCCTGAAATTCATCATAAAGCTCCTGTGATGCAGATGTCATCTCTACTACACGCTTCCACCGTGGCTTGAAGCTATCGTCATGATAGTAAAAAGAGGCAAGTTTTGCGCTTGCCTCATCGATAATTATTATCAT
>OCLF01000320.1_pt1 | contig 14531 bp, 11 predicted proteins | sample 1502881 | NCBI WGS metagenome assembly OCLF01 (sample SAMN03418267, study PRJEB22391) | human gut metagenome | biome: human-gut; feature: organic feature; material: feces | host: Homo sapiens | place: Tanzania | collected 2013-01
TAGGTCCTACACTCGGTGCCCAGTCAATCCAGCAGGGCTTCATCTCGTTCATCATATCATAATAATTCAGAGTCAACTTCTGACTTTTTTCTTTAACTGCCATTATTGGAAAATTAAGAATTCCATCAATAATAGTTTCTGGCATAATCTGACATTTATTATTTTCAACCTTTGCAATATTCTTAGATACACCAAAAGTGTTCATAATATGATATACTTTGCTTGAACCATCATCTTTTTTCTTTCCCCAAAAGTTAGTTGTCCCCCAAATATCTATACTAAAACAAGGAACGGCATTATGTAATGCAACAACTATTGGGTGCATATTATTACCTATATAACCATTAGAGTATTTTATTAAAGCATACCAATCTAAAGGATTAAGAGGTGTCATAATTTCAAACTCAAAAGGATGAACAAAGTTAATACCAAATTGGGTCGGCAAAGCAACACATTGTATCCCCTTTAATGAAAATCCGTCTTTTAAAGCCTTAAGTTGGTCAAAAGAAAGTGATTGACCATGCAAACTGATTAAAACATATCTAGATGGCAATGAAAATTTTTCTTCAACCATTGCAACATCTACAGTTTTACCTATCGTATTGCTAACCACATTAACAAAAGAAGAATAATCGTGATATTTAAAGATAGAAATTCCTTCAATTCCTTCTAAATGATCATAAATTCTAACTCTATCTGATAAAACTACAGGCGTATTATTCATCAACGCTTCCAGAGCAACAAAAGAAAAAGCCTCATATCTTGACGGAACAACAAGCAATGAAGATTTTATATATAAATCTTTAAGTTCTCCATCAGTTATATTAGTATGTTTTATCATATCAGAACGCAATTTAATAGTTCCTTTTCCAACACAATGTATCTCATACATCCCCTCGGGCAAATGAAACAAGTGTTCAATTCCTTTATTCGTTTCATCCAAACGACCAACGAACAATATCATTTTGGGATTTTTTTGCAAAACATTAATTGGCTTTTGAAATTTTGACCAATGAGGTATACAAACAACATTATTATGATACTTTTTAAATATTTTAGTATCCTCATTATTTATTGTGAATATAAGATCAACATCACCCAACACATAACGAGTTATTAAATGAAAAAATAATTTTCCCAATAAAGGTCTTCGCAACGCATAAAACGGATGAAAATGTGGAGAAAGGACAATTTTTTTATGAAATTTCTTGGCACATTTTACAGCAACAAGCAAGGTAAATGAATACGCACCATGAATATGAACCACATCAGGATTGAATTTTTGTATACTATCACAGATTTCTTGTTTGTCAAGCCAATACTGATGAATGAAAGGATCTGAATGACGAGAATAATCTACCGTTGGGAAAAATTTAATTTCTTCATCATCCAAAAACAGACGAATAAGACCTTGACAATTAGCATCTATTCCAGCACATTTATTAAGAGGAGTCTCTCGAATTTGCAAAACTTTAACCATATATCAATTTAATTATTTTTTTCAACATAAGATAAGTATGTATTTTTAACATACGATAATAGCGGTATACTACATTAGTATGACTTACCAAATATGGAATACTATACAATTCTTTGGAAGACAAAAGAAGATTCGATTCAGTAGCACCAGCTCCCGCCTCTTCTAATACAACCTTTATATCCATAAAAACATAAGAAAATTTTTTTTCAAGCAATCTATAAAGCAATTCAGAATCTCCAGAAAGTTTATAACTTATATCATACAGATTCTTTTTTAACATCGAAAGTCTAAAGAAAATAGCTTGATGACAAAAAGCATATGGTAGTTTTTTAAAATTTGGCTTATGTACAGAATATGTACTACCATTTACATATTCAGCATATCCAATATAAATATCATTATAAGGGAATTGACATATTTCAAAATTTACCATTTTTAATATATCAGGCGAAGCAAAAGCATCTCCAGCATTTAAGAAAACACAAAAGTCACCAGTTGCTGCAACTATTCCTTTATTCATGGCATCATATATACCATTATCCTTTTCACTTATATAATAATTAATTATATCTTTATTATCTTCAATTATAGATTTCGTATTATCTCGACTATTACCATCAATTATAATTAATTCATAGTTTTTATAGCTCTGCTTACGAACACTATCTAACGTTATTTTTAATGTTGTTTCTGCGTTAAATGTAACTGTAATTATACTAATTTTAATATTCATTGTTTTAAACTTTTAATTGCCGTTAACTTCCAAGTAATTATCAAAAAAATAAACAACATTGTATAATGCTGAATATTAATATGAAAGGGACGCTGTAAATAACCAACACTTAAAATAAATGCTGCATAAAGGATATTTTTATTAAGATATCCTCTGATAAATGCAATAAACATTGGTAAGTATATAAAAAAAGAACCTATTATACCATCCTTAGCTAATGTTTCATAAGGATTATCTGCCATATATTGTCCCATATAAAAGCGAGTAGGTCCAATTCCGAACATTGGATTACTCAAAAATGTTTTTTGAGCCATTTCTGTCAATATCGCACGAGAACTATCATGCATCATATCATATGAAGTTCCTATTCCTAAACGGCCAAAAGTAAGGAAATATATCGGTGAATCTTTATCCATAAGAAGATAGGCACCAAAAACAAGAAAAGTCGCCAGAAAAGTTGCCAAAACTTTAACTTTAATTGTTGTTTGCATGAGATAGTAAAACAAAAGATATAAGAAAACCTGAATAATAAAAGCCAACGAAAATGTAAACAGAAGGCAAATTATCAAAGGTACTTCTATAACTTTATCTTTTACGTAGATTTTATTAAAAACAAGCACAAACATACCCCAAAAAGCCATTGCACCAGGTTCATCAAAAATCCCAGCGAATCGTATAAAACCATTTCCAAATATATTAGTAAATGTTCCATATACCAATGCTCCTGTTCGACCATCCATTTCTCTGAAAGTCATTATAACATGTTCACCAAATAGCAAAGTTAGAACAGATGAAATCACGCCGAGTAAAGCTATTCCTAATATCATCCTATCATAATAAAATAAAAAGCGCTTTACACCCAAACAATTAATAAACGAAATCATGAAAAACCCCCATATAATATATGTCACTTGCTTAAAGTATTCTGTATCAGAAGACTGGGTCAAAGAGACTAGCGTACCAAATACCTGCACCATACATAATGGTAAAAGCTTAGAATATGGCTTAACAACGCCCATCATAGCAGCACAAACGAACAACACAAAAGAAACAAGCATTAAAATCGTTATCGAAGGGAGTGGTAAAATTAGATTAAACACATAGGGATAAGTTGAAAACAAAATACCAACGATAACTACAAATCCTATTTTTCCTCCTATTGACAAGCGATTTATATTATTTTTTAAAGACATTTTCATAATATTTATTTATAACATATATTTAAAAATAAAAGAAGATCAGGTTATATATAAACATGCTTATACTTTCGGTAGTAAATATCTAACAACCTAACTTTTAAACTTCTTAAAAGATGACAGCGAACAACTTTCCATATTTTAAGAAAACTTATTTTCTTAGCTTTATAATATTCGGGATGTTTTTTTATTAAAACCTCAACATTATACTCTGTAGATAATAACGTTTTGTAACAGTCTATCTCTTTTAAATAATTTGGGTATAATGCATTTGCTAGAGCCGGCGACATTCCCCAGGAGTTGTAGAGATTATTTAAAACAACATGCTTCCTGTCTACATATTCGATATCTTCAAAATGATAAAATATCAACTTACATCTATTTCCTTTATAATTTACAACAATTTGTCCATCATATGAATTCTCCAACTTATATTCACTATAGTTCCATGGACCTACCCCTGCACCATACTCACTAGTTTCAATACAAAAATCATAATCATTACACCAATTATCTTGATATTTTTGATCACCATAATGTACTCCATCATTATCCGCAGAACAATACTCTAAGCATTGTTTTCGCCAAACATTCAACAAATAAATTCCATTCTCATCATTTTTAAATGTATCAAACTCCACACAATATTTTCCCACTTCAAATTCTCGTTGAGAAGCAACTTTTGCGGGAAATCTATGCCCAATAATCTGAACAGATGCATTTTTACACTTCATTTCACTTATAATAACTTCAGGATCTGAATAAAAATACATATCAGCATCAATATAAGTACAATATTCTGGTCTAAATGTCTTTAAAACATAAAGTATAAGTGAAGAGGTACATGTCCAACAGTATTCACCGACACTCCGAGACTTTTTAACTCTTAGCAACTCGCAGTCTTCAAATTGTTTCAGACTAATAGGAATAACATTATCTTTATTTAAATCTGCAAGAATTTCAAGACATTTATCACTCATACATAAAACGTATAGTTTGAAATTCTCACAAACCTTTTCTAATGATGAATACAAGGTCAAACCTTTGTCTAAATAATTGTGATCAAATAAAGTACAAAATGTCATCATAATTACTTAAATGAATTAATTGCCTCCACAACAATCTTGGCCTCATCCGTAGAAATAACTTGATTCATTGGGATAGACAACTCCTGCTGATGAATCTTTTCAGAAATTGGGAGCAATAACTGAGGAGTATTCCAAGCTTCATTAGCATAGCACTCTTGATGGTGGGGAGGTATTGGATAATGAATCAAGGTCTGTACACCTTGCTCCCTCAAATACTCCTGAAGTTCATCACGACGCTCACAGAAGATAGGGAACTGATGATATACATTATTCTCATCATCAATCTTTACCGGCAATGTTATTAACGGATTATCGATATGCTCATAATAATAAGCTGCCAACTTCTGACGCAGAGCATTGTCCTCATCCAAATACTTTAGCTTTACATCAAGTACAGCAGCATCCAACTCACTCATACGGCTATTAATACCAGTATATTTGAACACATACTTCTTCTGACTACCATAATTTGCCAAAGCACGAATCACAGAAGCAAGTTCCTTATCACTAGTAGTTACTGCTCCTGCATCACCAAAGGCACCGAGATTTTTGCCTGGATAGAAACTATGCGCACCAGCATCTCCCAAAGCACCAGTCTTCACCCCTTTCCAGGCACACCCTTGACTCTGAGCACAGTCTTCCATCAACTTCAAGTTATGTTTCTTGCAAATCTCGCCCAGTTTGTCATTGTATGCGACACGCCCATAAAGGTGAACAATCATCACGCCCTTTGTTTTAGGAGTGATTGCTGCCTCAATCTTATCAATATCAATTTCAAGATGATCAAATGTTGGCTCAACCAAGATAGGAGTCAAATTATTCTCTGTAATAGCAAGAATAGTTGCAATATAAGTATTAGCAGGAACTATGATTTCGTCACCATCCTGAAAAACGCCCAACTCCTTATAGCCCCGGATTATCAATCGCAAGGCATCCAAACCATTAGCTACAGCAACACACTCATCTGTACCTATATACAGAGCATAGTCCTTCTCAAACTGCTTGTTTTCATTACCCTGTAAAAACCAGCCACTCTCAATGACACGATTGGCTGCAGCCTTATACTCTTCACCATGCATCATGGTGATCGCCTGTAAATCTAATAACTTAACCATAATAATCTTATTTATTTTTATTTTTCTGTTTCTGAATATAATTGTTGATAACTTGTAACGAATCGAAGGAATTGGTATCAAACCACTTAAAATCACTACCTAGAACCTGTACCTGCAACTTATTCTTTTCAAAATAAGCTTTATTCAAAGAAGTTACCTCTAAACGCCCTCGCTCTGATTTTTCTACAAGCTTAGCATATTCTGTAACTCCTTTCGGAAAAACATAAAGTCCGGTAATCGAATAATACAAAGACTTTGTTGCCTTTCCTTCAACAGTAAGACATCTTCCCTCTGAATCTAGCGTAACTACCCCATACTGCTCAGAATCCCAATCACGGCACACAAATATGGATGCCTGTCCACTATTCTGTGCTGCCCTAATGGCTTTTTGTAATTTGATATTTCTATCCTTACCAAATATGATACAGTCACCAGTTATCATACAGACTGGTTCGTCCCCGACAAACTCTTCTCCAATTGTAAAGGCTTGTGCTGCTCCTTCCGGTTTTGATTGTACTGCATACGTAAACCTTGCACCAAAAGCAGAACCATCGCCTAACGCATGAATGAAAGTAGAAGCATGTTCTTGGCTAGTAATTATGAGAATATCTTTTATCCCTACACCTACCAACAATTCTATTGGATAATAAATCATCGGCTTGTCGTAGAGAGGCAACAATTGCTTAGGTATTCCTAAAGTTAAAGGTGATAACCTATTACCCGCATCGCCTGCCAAGATAATTCCTTTTGAAAAAACGTCCATTACTTATTATTCTTTTCGTTTACATATTTCAGGAAGTCATCATAGTTACGAATGTAGTCATCCTCAGAATAGCCATGAGAAGCTAACACCAAGCAGATACTGCCAGAAGAGAATCCTTGTTCAGATGCCCATATCCCCGGTGGAACATGAAGCCCCCAGAATGGGCGATTTAGTTGAACTGTTCTTTTATTCACACCATCATCAAGCACAACTTCAAAAGCACCAGAGGCAGCAATGATAAACTGATGACATTCCTTATGTGCATGTGCTCCACGATCTTCACCACCAGGTATATCATAACTGTAGAATACACGATTAATAGGGAATGGCACATGTACATTCTCATAGATGTAAGTAAGATTACCCTCTACATCATGCATTTTGTTCAACTCACAAAGAGAACAATCAAACACACTTTTACCTTCCTTGGCACTGAAAGTATCCATGGGATTATTAACCTTAACAGAAGTTTCTTTCCCTGAAGAAGTCGTTTTTATAGAAGGATTCTTCACCCAAGTCTTGAATTCTTCATAATCCATGATATAGTCATCCTTATCATATTCAGTAGAAGAAAGAACCAGTGCAAGAGAATTGGTTGAGAAATTCTTCATAGTCCTCCACATTCCTTTAGGAACATATACTCCAAAATAAGAACGATTCAGAGAGAATATTTGTTTATTCCTTCCATCATCCAGTTCAACATCAAAACTACCGGACAAAGCTACAATAAACTCCTCGTTCTCTTTATAGGCATGTGCGCCTCTATCCTTTCCACCTGGCACATCATAAATCCAATAGACCCTCTTGATCTCAAAAGGAATCTGCTTGATTTGTTCGATGATAGACAGGTTCCCTCTTGGGTCTTCAATCTTTGGAAGTCCCAAAATTTTTGCATCATATACAGTATTCATATTACACAATTTCCGTCATTTTATTATAATTAACTATAGCTTGCCTATACTGCTCCTTTACTTTTTCCGAAGGTAAAGATCTAATTAAATCTGCAATTTCCTCTATCGTCTCACAGTGTGGAAAGCCTAAATCATTAATATCTTTAAAGAAGGCTCTATGACCAGTCATATTGCATGAGGCAAATGGTATTCCTTTAAAACCAGCATCAAGCATAGCAACAGAATGTTCACCTAATACAAGATCTACACCCTTTAAATCTTCTTCAAAAGAAGAGCGTTTATATGAAAGCACAAAATGTCCATTCTGAATAGCTGGAGGTATATTACAAGACATTTTAAAGTTTGGCAAATTAAGCCAAGAGATGTATTCTACGCATCTATTTATTGAATTTACACCAGCATGAGCTGGATGAATCCACGTAGGATGACACCGATATATAAATTCAACATCAGGAAACATTGCAGCCACCTTACCTATAGCCCAAACTAGACGGTCATCATCTGAACGGTTTTTGATAGCTGTCCAATCACCTGTTCCACTTGATGCACAAAGAACTTTTTTAACTTTTGCAGGAAACTTAAATTTCTCCGGTAAAAACAAGAGATTCCTTACTGGCATAATTCTATGTGGTAAGTGATGATAACGGAATGTGTTACATCCAATTTCATCCCATGTATAAAACTCCGTATTATGACCATAGAAATAAAGATAATTGCTACTATAATTCGGTGGCAGACATCCATCTTGAATCAACTTAACATTAAGAATCTTACGATCAGGAATCGTTTTAAATCCTTCATGAAAAGAAGATAATCTAATTGTATTGTTTTTCCATACAATACCCATCATATTGAGCATATACTTGATATGCTCACCAAGGCCTGCATCACGGAAATTTAAATTGATTCGATAACCTATACGATTCAAATTGCCATAGAACAAATACTTTGTATCATTATCAAAAGCAACATGTATCTGAGTTGTAAATGCCTTTTTGAGCCTTAAAATGACATGGTATGGTTTACGTAGTAATTTTCTAACCAAAGGAAAACTCTTTGACTTATTCTCAGGCTCCACATAATAATAATCAAGAGAGCGGTATTCAAAACCCATTTTTTGCCATTGCTCCAAACGAATTCCCAAACCATCCGAAACTATTATTTTGTTATGAAAAGAATACTGCGATAAGAATTTATCTATTAATCTTGTATTCTTTAAATTTTGAATATATTCATAGAATTCTGCTAAATCATAATCCTGCCTTGTTGCAACAAATGCATCCTTATCACATGATTCTAATTCTGCATCATCTAAGATATCGCTGAAATTCTTATAAACACATTTACATTCGAGTATTGAATCAATTAGTTCTACTTCATTCTCAAAAACAAATTGCGTTGAAAGAATCATCGTATCGCTTCCTGGCTTAACAACATTTTTAAGAGCTGAAAGCGATGCTAACTTAACATTTTGATTTAATACAATAACATTATCCATATTAATTTTGTATTTTTTTTCGAAGTAAGGTTGAACTTATTCCGTCTGTATGAACAAGATAATCAATCTTTGCTCCATATTTTTTAAATTCTATTTCATACCGATTGTACAGATCGGTACCCTTCCATTCGTCACCATGGAACATCACGTCAAAATGCCTCTGTTTCAAAAACTCAAGTTTATCCATGCTAGTTTGAGCAACAACTTCATCAACATATTTTAATGATGCTATTATCTGTGCTCGATCCTCAAACCCGACAATTGGCGTTTTGTGTTTATAGTTTTGCACGCATTCATCTGTGCTTACCCCAACTATCAAATAATCGCAACGCTCCTTTGCACGTTTTATAAGGTTTAAATGACCAATATGAAACATATCGTAAACACCTGTGGTATACCCAATTACTCTAGATGCCCCCCCATTTCTGGAATTTGCACCATTGAGTTTCTCTCTAAGTAAACTGCTACTTATTCCATCTGTATGGTCAAGATAAACAATTTCGACCCCCAAAGGTTTAAAATCCTCCTCAAACTTATTCCAAACTTCAGTTCCTTTCCAATCTGAACCTACAAACATTTTATCAAAATGTTCTCGCTGCCAAGCAGCTAATTTGTTTTTATCTGGCTGAGGTACGACCTTATCTACATATTTGATAGCTTCAACAATAGCACATCTATCCTTGAATGGAATTATAGGAGTTTTGTGCTTGTCATGCTGTACTAATTCATCTGTACTTACTCCTACAATCAGATAATCGCATAGCTCCTTTGCGCGACGAAGAATGTTAAGATGTCCGATATGAAACATATCATAAACACCTGTTGTATAACCTATAATCATGATAACTTCTTTATTTGTTTTATTACTCTTAAAGGCAAAATTGCCTTAATTATTCTCTTTAAAAAGGAAAAACTTTGAACCTTGAAATAATTAAAATCAAAAAGCCAGCAACAAACTTTAAGATTCTTTATTCTTGGATATATAAAATTCAACAAGTCATATCCTTGAGGTTTAGGTGTCGCATAACGCAATGTTTCATTACCATTAATGGCTTCATCCAATTCTCTTTCATAACATTCAATCTTATCCTTTACTAAAGACAAAAGATGATTTCCTTTTTCTGTATGCGTTATTACTAAATTAACGCCATTTTCTAAATGGTGGTGCTTTATAAATGCTATATTCAATCCCCAGAAATCAGCTAAAGTTATATCTGCTGGTCGAGAGGGTTTGGCAAACAAACAAGACAAACAAGATTTTCGATATAATGTATGTCTCATAAATGACCAAAAATATGGATCTTCAAACTGTTCGCCTAAATAGTATATTTTGGAGTCTTCTCCATAAACACAAAACTTACAATCGTACGTACCACCTCTAAAAGTGACATCATTAACCTTCCCAAATTTACTCGAAAAGAATGACAAATAATTATTAAAGACGAAAGGAGAAGCTCCACCTCGGCATAATAAACTAATTATATACAAGTTTCGGTCATAAGATTTACAAAATCTTTTTATTGCAGCACACTGACAAGGGACACCTATAAACAATAAATGCTGTCCATTTTTCAATAACTTTTTAATTTGCAGATAAGAATCTATAGAAAAATAATTATGGACATATTTAGATTTCATTAATTTTTTAACATCTCCCAAATCTTTTGTGATTATTGTAGTTGCTTGCATCTTTTCATTCCATGCACATCCTGCAACATAGCCTCCATTTTGAATGAAATATTTAGACAAGACCGTAGCTAATCCTCCAGAAGCACATTCAAAATGCTCTTTTTTATCTTTACTCCACGCTGCAAAAGTAAGTAATGGTTGGTTAAGAGATACAGGATTATTAACTATACACTGCTTTTGACATAAACCACAATCAATACATTTACTTTTATCAATTTTAGGAAAATAATGGATTCCTTGGATGTTTATTTGTATTGCACCTTTTGGACAAACTGCAGCACATAAACCACAACCCGTACATTGCTCAATATTACATATATTTTTCATTACTTAAGTCTTTTAAAAAGAAGTTGACATTTATTATTAATAAAGTTTCTCTCTATCATATTTATTCCTAGGAAATATACACCCATAAATACTGAGAGGACAGAAACAAGACCTGTTAATAAAAATCTCCCCCAACCATAGTCTAAACTATTATATATAAAGATAGGAACAATAACTGATACAAAAACTACAATTAAGACTTTAGTAAGGACCTCCTTAATATAACTTCTAGGACTTAATCCTATCTGCCTATATAAAACATAAATTCTTATGGACACACCTATTAATGTAGAAATAAATAAACATATAAACACGCTTTCAGGCATTTTTGTGTATTTTATCGCAATATATGTTATTACCATAAAGATATATGAAACACTACAAACACAAAGTTGATAGAGTTTAAGTTTACCAGATGCTAAATTAGCAGTAAACATTGGATTTATAAAAGCATCAAATAAAGATATTGCCAAAATAATACGAACAAAATTTACCGTATGAGCTGGAACAGCTCCCTCGCCAAGCCAAAGTTCTAATACAAACTGCGTCTCTAACATAAGAGGAAGCGATATAAAGTAAAGTAGATAAAAACAGATTCTTGAACTAGAATAAATCAAAGAATACATCCTTTGAAAATCACTAGAAGCATAACTTTTAATAATCTGTGGATTTATGGCAGTCTGCACATTATTAGCAAATTGTCGTATCACTCCATCAACTTGAACAGATATACCACGTGCTGCATTAACTGCAGGACCACAAAAGAAATTCAGCATAAGGTTGATACCTTGCGTATAAAATACATATGAGAAGTTTCCAATAGCTCCCCATCCTGCGAAACTAATCATCTTCTTAAATTTATCAAAATTCCAACAAAAATGGAGTTTGGTCTCATTAAACTTACGCCTACAATAAAAAAAGTATATTGATAAATCAAAGCAAGATACTAAAGCCAAAAATGAACCATAAAATATCAACTTATCAAATGGAGAAAAAGCTAAAAGTATAGCAATAATTAACTTCAAGAATACATCAATTATGGATATATAAGCAAAAGCATTCATCTTTTCATGAGCAATTATTACAGCATTATACGGAACATATAAGATATTCAATACTGCAGTAACAATTGTCAATTGATAAAGCCATTGTGCAGCAAACATACGTCCATCAGGAACAACAAGTTTATTATTGAGATACCACAATCCTATAGTTTCACCTGCTATAAATATAAGTAGAGCTATTACCAAATGTATAAACGAAGCTAGATTAAAAATTTCTTTTTGCTTAGTCAAATCATCCTTAGCTAAAGATACAGTAATAAACCTAGAAGTTGTATTTGTCATTGCTCCGTTAATAAATCCAAACATTGCTATAATACCACCAATAACATTATATAATCCATAATCCTCTACTCCCAATATCCGCAACACAACACGTGATGTATATAAACTCACTGTCATAGTCACAAACATTCTTAAATACATAAAGAGGGTATTTTTTGCTATTTGCTTATTATTATTCATTACTTTTCTAATTATTCATTTAACTGGCATTATATGTTAACTAACAAAAAGTCTATTATTCTACCAATTTAGCTCTCTTTATTTTACATATTTTATAAGAAATAGAATATCTTAAAAATTGTATTTCGAACTTAAAAGGGCTATAATTTAAATATAATAGCTCATTCTGCAAGCAACTCCATAAATAACCTTTTCAAATGTAAACTACATAAGTAGTCTAGTAAAGTATATTCTCTAATATTAACAATTTAAACCTTACAGAATAAATTAAAATCTCCGTCTCAACATTTACATTATTCAATATTCCAAGTTTATTTTCAATGAAGAGCTATTTTCTTCAAGTATAGAGAGGAGATATCGCCCATAATCATTCTTCAACATTGGCTGAGCATTATCTCTCAATTGTTCTGCAGTAATCCAACCCTGGCGGTATGCAATACCTTCCAAACAAGCTACCTTCAAGCCCTGGCGCTTCTCCAAGACCTCGATAAAGGTAGAAGCCTCAGAAAGGGAATCATGGGTTCCGGTATCAAGCCAGGCAAATCCTCTTGCCATGGTCTGTACCTTCAGTTCCTTATCCTTCAAGAACTCCTGATTGACTGTAGTGATTTCCAATTCACCACGAGCAGAAGGCTTAATATGCTTAGCTACTTCCACTACCTTGTTAGGATAGAAGTATAAGCCTACCACGGCATAGTTGCTCTTTGGATGCTCAGGCTTCTCCTCAATGCTGAGGCAATTGCCTTGTTCATCGAACTCTGCGACCCCATATCGCTCAGGATCACTTACTCGATAGCCGAAGACTGTTGCCTTGTTGCTCTGTTCTGCATCTACTACTGCCTGATGAAGCATCTGGTTCAATCCTGCACCATAGAAGATATTGTCGCCCAATACAAGGCAAGCGGAATCATTACCGATGAACTTCTCTCCGATTATGAAGGCTTGGGCTAAACCATCCGGTGATGGCTGCTCAGCGTACTCAAACTTGACTCCGAACTGGCTTCCATCGCCTAAAAGGCGCTTGAAACCTGGCAAGTCAAATGGTGTTGAAATAATGAGTATTTCACGGATACCTGCCAACATCAATACCGATATTGGGTAATATATCATCGGTTTATCAAAGATTGGTATCAGCTGCTTGCTGATACCCTTTGTGATGGGGTACAAGCGGGTTCCGCTTCCACCTGCTAATACTATTCCTTTCATGACATGATATTAATTATTTTCCAAACTCTTTAATTCTCTGCTTCTCTTTTAACGAGCAAACAAGCAGTTGTCCATTCTTCTCGGCTACTATATAGCCATCCAAGCCTTGAACTACTACTTTGCTTTCATCGGCTGCATGAACCACGCAGTTCTTGCATTCATACAAGCGGATGTCCTTGCCTACCTTGGCATTGCCAGCCTCATCCTGTGGAAGCAAGGTACGGAGGCTGCCCCAGCTGCCTAAGTCGCTCCAGCCAAACTCGGCTGGCAAGGTATAGATTTCCTTCGACTTCTCCATCACGGCATAGTCAATGCTTATCTTCTCGCAGGTTGGGAAGAGTTTGCCGACCACCTCTTTCTCCTGTTCGGTATAGAAAGAAGGTGCCATCTCATCCATGATGCTGGCAAGGTTTGGCTGGAAGGTTCGGATTGCCTTGCTGATGGTATCAATGTTCCATACGAAGATTCCGGCATTCCAATAGTAATTGCCAGCAGCAAGGTATTGCTCAGCTGTCTCCAGGTTTGGCTTTTCCTTGAAAGCCTCTACCTTGTAGATTTCATCTACGGATGTTGGCTCTGCTGCGGCGATATAGCCATAGCCTGTTTCCGGGCGGCTTGGCTTAATACCGATAGTAACGATGGCGTTTTTATCGGAAGTATAGCTCAATGCCTTGCTGAGCACTCGCTGATACTCCGAGGTATTGATAACCAGGGCATCGGATGGTATCACCACGATGTTGGCATTAGGATGCTTCTTCTGAATCTTCCAGCAGGCATAAGCAATACATGGAGCGGTATTGCGAGCCTCCGGCTCTGCTAATATGTTATCTACTGGCATGTCAGGGATTTGCTCCTTGACAATGCGAATGTATTTCTCGTTTGTCACTACCCACATGTTTTCGACAGGACAGATTGGCTTCAATCTATCTACTGTCAATTGAATGAGGGAACGGCCCACACCCATCACATCAATGAACTGCTTTGGGTAATCGGGGGTTG
>OCLF01000322.1_pt1 | contig 14506 bp, 8 predicted proteins | sample 1502881 | NCBI WGS metagenome assembly OCLF01 (sample SAMN03418267, study PRJEB22391) | human gut metagenome | biome: human-gut; feature: organic feature; material: feces | host: Homo sapiens | place: Tanzania | collected 2013-01
CCCCTATCTCGAAGTCGGCCTTCGGAATATCTATTTCTGTTCTAAATCGCATCATTAGAATTTGCAATCTGTCTAAGGGGATTTGCAATCCCCACTATTCCTTCTTGCGTTTTCTTACCTCAACCACTACACCTATTATAATAAGGAGAGCCAGAACGCCATAACCGATGTAAGCCACCGTCTCGGTATTCTTGAGCGACTGAGGATGGAAATCGAGAACCACTTTGTGGTTACCAGCCTTCACGTTCAGCGCACGCAGAATATAGTTCACTCTGCCCAGCTCAGCCGGCTGTCCATCAACCGTAGCCGTCCAGCCCGGATAGTAAATCTCAGAGAATACGATCACACCGCCCTTGTTCGACTTCACCTCGTAAGTCAGGTTGTTCGGCTTATACTGAATCATCTTCACCACCGAAGTATCATCCTGCTTCACGCTCTGCGCCAGCTGTTCCTTGAATTTGGCATCAGCCACAGCCACATGTCGGAGGTTCACCTTGCCCACACCATCGATTTCCTCGTTGGCATTGTCCACATACTTCACCTCGTCTACGAACCAAGCATTGCCGTAGGCATACGGATTCTGCACCGGAACGGTCTGTCCGCCCTGCAGCGGCATGATGAAGTATTTGGTATTCAGCATGTTCAGTACCGGATAGATACTGTCACCGTTCACCTTGGTCATATCGCCGCCCGCAGCAGCTACCGCCTGCATCGTCTTCTGCATCTCAGGAGCGATGTGAGCATCTATCATCTCCTGGTAGCGACGGAGCTTGGCTGGATGATAACCGCCGATGCTCTTGTGGTAGTAAGAGGTCTCGTTCTCATTGAATGTATTCGATGCCAGATTCAGCACACGGTAGTCGAGTGCCTTGTCACGGCAGATAATCTTGTCGGTCTCGGTCATCTGCTGCGGTGTATCGCGCTGCGCCTTGTCCACGAACATATCATCGTAGAGATAGCGCTTGTTCACCATCCACATATCCACCAGACAGAGCACGGCGATACCGGCAATCATATATTCCTTGCCCAGCTTCTTCATCTTGAAGAGCATCAGCAGTGCCGAACCGATAAGGATAATCCAGAACGAACGCCAGCAGTCGGATGTAAAGATGCCCTTGCGGATATCCGTCAGATTGCTCATGATTGGAGAGATATACTCCTGAGGCAACTGCTGCAGCGCCTGTGTCTCCTGTACCGATACGAAATCAGGGAAGAATACGCCCGGCATGATGGCGAAGAGCAGACAGAAACCTGCTGTCAGACCGAAGCTGGCATATACATATTTTATCTTCTCTGTCAGAATCTCCGGCTCATCCACAATCTTCTTCAGCGCCATCATCGCCAGGAGCGGGATGGTGAATTCTGCAATGACCAGGATAGATGCCACCGTTCGGAACTTGGCATACATCGGCACATAATCGAGGAAGAAATTGGTAAACGGCATGAAGTTTCTACCCCAAGCGAGCAGGATGCTCAGGATGGTGGCAGCGAGCAAAGCCCACTTCATCGGACCCTTCACGATAAACAGACCCAGAATAAAGAGCATGCAGACGAAGGCACCTACATATACCGGTCCGCTCGTTCCCGGCTGGTTGCCCCAGTACTGTCCCAGCTGCTGGTAAATCTGCACAAAGTTAGGATCAGCCTTCTCCATCGCCTGCTGGTTCTGTGCCAACGGAACAGAAGCGCCGCCCTTGGCATCCGGAATCATCAGCGTCCAGGTTTCGTCGATACCGTAACTCCACTGTGTGATATAGTCTCTATCCAGACCGCTGCTGGTCTGGTTAGCCACATTTTTCTTTACAAGTTCACTCTTTCCACGCATGGTTTCCTGACCATACTGCCAGGTATGATAAAGGTTCGAGAGGTTGAGCGAGATACCGATGAGGGCACCCACCACGCATACCGCCGTAGCCTTTCCGAAGCGTGCGAGTTCACCTTTCTTAATGGCATCTACCAGGAAGGCAATCACCATAAAGAAGATGATAAAGAGGTAGTAATAAGTCATTTGCACGTGGTTAGCCTGCACCTCGAAAGCCGAGAAGATGGCAGTCAGGAGCAGTCCCTTGAGATACTTGCCCCGATAGGCAAGCACCACGCCCGCAATCATCGGAGGCAGATAAGCCAGCGCCCATACCTTCCAGATATGTCCGGCAGCGATGATGATGAAAAAGTAGGACGAGAATGCCCAGATGATACTTCCCAGCGCAGCCAGCGACTGTCTGAAGTTGAAGGCACGCAGCATGATATAGAAGCCCAGGAGGTATACGAAAACATACCAAACATAGTCTGGCAACCACAGATGATATGCCTTCACAATCTGGCTGAGCACCTGATTACTGTCATACGAAGGCGACATCTGGTAGGTAGGCATACCGCCAAACACCGAGTTCGTCCATCGTGTAGTCTCTCCCGTCTGCTGCTGGAAGAGTTCCTTTTCATGTCCCAGTCCCTTTCCTGCCGCTGCATCATGTCGGAAGAGGATTCGTCCGTCCATATCGGCAGGCATAAAGTAGACGAAGGAGATGATTGCAAATGCAATAACTACCAGAATATCCAGTAGATACTTCTTCAAAAATTTCATATTTCTATATAAACGTTTATAATTTGAAGGCAAAGATAGCACAAATTGGAGACAAAAACAAAAAATATAGCAAAAATTTATATTTTTTTTGTTGAGAAAGTTGTAATAGGTCAGAAATAGGGGTTTCCCCTCTATCATTTAGGGAAACACTCGCTGCCGTTTCGTTTTTTATTCGTACCTTTGCACCGCAAAACAAGTTTCTTCAAACAGAATATATTAATGTATAAAAGAATAAGAATTATGAAAAGACTAGCATTCATCATGATGGCATTGCTCCTGGCTCTGATGCCGGCAGCAGCACAGAATTATCGTGACAGCAGATATTACAACAAGCAGACGGGGCATCTCGACTACCATTACAACCACAACTACGGCAGTCCGTATTATGGTTTCCGCATCGGTCCAGCCTTCACCTTTGTCAATTCCGACGATTCCCGACTGGATGGTGGCGACTGGCAGACCGGTCTGAATGTGGGTGTAGTAACCGGCATCCCATTGACCGACAGCGCCCCACTCTATCTCGAGACCGGACTTTCGTATATAGAGAAAGGTGGCAAGAAGGATTTTCCTGAAGGCAAGAAGACCTACAATCTCAACTATCTTGAGATTCCAGCCGTTCTGAAGTACAAGTACGAGGTAGACGACCACTTCTCTATCCAGCCTCAGGTAGGCGGTTATTTTGCCGTTGGTGTAGGAGGTAAAATCAAGAACTTTGCCGAGCGTGAGGCAGAGAGCTCATTCAAGGACACCAACTTCCGCCGCCTAGATGGTGGTATCCGCATCGGCTGCGGCATCGGCTACGACATGTTCTATGCCGACCTCACCTACGATATCGGACTTGCCAACATCTGCCACGACAGTTTCGACAAATCCCGCAATGGAGCCCTCCAGCTCAATTTCGGAGTAAATTTCTAGGAGCAAAACCATCCATTTCCCACCTTGCTACCGCATTTCGCGGTAGCAAGGTGGGAAACTCGTTGTTTATCAGCATATATCTATTTTCTACATAAGAATCAATTAAATATTTTTAAAGCATTATCCCTTATTTCTTACTTAACGGCAAAAACATACAATCTGAAGGCAAAAAATTGGGAAACACGCACAAATTGAAAGACTGAAACTCAAAAAGGCAACACTTTTCTACTAAAAAGTAGGTATTTTATCCTATTCTCGACAAAAAAGGTACAAAAAAAATGTTTAATTAAAAAAAATATTGTATCTTTGCCCACAGAAAGAAACATTCCGTATTATTACTAAATTGAGTTTCATGGAAAGACAGAGAGAGAATTTTCTTATGACGAGAAAAGTAAATCATAGCGTTACTATAGGATTGGCTGCCTTAGCTTTGTGCTCGGTGTCGGCTAATCTCATGGCTGCTGTGAACAACCCTGAGATGGACCGAGAGGTTATCTTACCACAAAACGAAAGTTTGATAGGATACGTTTACGATCAGGATAAGAATCCGCTGCCGGGGGTTACCGTAAAAGTGGAGGGAACACAAATCGTAACCGTTACGGATGATGAAGGCCGTTATTCCTTCAGTCAGTCTATCAAGCGAGGTGCTAACGTAAAATTTTCGATGCTCGGCTTTAAAACCAAGCGAGTTGTCTATAAAGGTCAGTCGGCTATCAGTCCGATGCTCGAACCTTCTGCTACCTCGGTAGGCGAGGTGGTGGTAGTGGCGCGCAGCAACATCAACGCAATCGACCTGCGTGCCAAATCGGGCGTGGTAGAGAACGTGGATATGAAACGTGTAGAGGCTAAGCCGATGATTGACATGGCACTGGCACTACAGGGTGCCGTGCCGGGCCTTGTCGTCACCAATACGGGCGATCTGGGTTCTGCTCCGAAGATCCGTCTGCGAGGAAACTCTTCGCTCCGACAGGGCAATGCAACCAACGAACCGCTGTATGTGATGGACGGTCAGATTATCTCTGCCGAGACTTTCTATAACCTGAACCCATCTGACATCAAGGGCATGAAGGTGCTCAAGGATGCTACAGCCTGCGCACTTTATGGTGTGAAGGCGGCTAACGGTGTGATAGAAATCACATCACAGCGTGGCCATTCGGGTGCTCCACTCATCAACTACAGCACCAATATGGGTGTAACCACACGAGGCCGAAGAGGCCTCAAGATGATGAGCTCTGCCGAGAAACTGGAACTGGAGAGACTCATCGGTAACGTGGAGACTCCGGGCTACAGATACAGCGAGGATTACTACCGCAAGTACTTTGCCAACAATCCGAATCTGGCAAGCATGATTGCCGATGGTCAGAACAAGCTCGATTCATTGCGCAACATCAATACCGACTGGTTCAACGAGCTTCTGCGCAACAGTTTCTACCAGCGCCACAACCTGAGTCTGCGAGGCGGCAATGAGCGAACCACCTATTTCCTCTCAGCCAACTATTCCTATCAGGGCGGACGTATCGAGGGAAATGACAAGCAGCGCATGGGCATCCGACTGAATGTTGACCAGAAACTGGGAAAGATCGGTTATGCCATGCTGGGTGTTACGGGCTCTTATTCGAAGACCAATACGCCTAACGGAACCTCAAGCGACCCTTCTTCGCTGATTTACGAACTGAACCCTTACGAGCAGAAGACAGGCAAACTATGGTCGTATCCGGGACAGACTTACAAGGACCTGATGAACCAGTACAGCGCCGAATCTACCGACAAGGAGTTTGGCGTGAACGGTAACATCACCCTGAACCTGCTTCCGGGACTGGATGTTGCAGCCGTTGCCGGCATCGACTTCGTACTGGATGAGTCACACCAGTTTACACCTTCTACAGCCTATTCTGAGACCCATAGCGGTGTGCCAGAAGTGGCGCGCGGTATCTATTCGAAATCCAAGAATACCACCACCAATATCTCTGCCAACGTGCGTGCTACCTATACACGTACGTTCAACGAGATTCACGACCTCACCTTCAGTGCCAACATGGATTATTATGATACCAACATCGATAATCTGAGCACTACCGGTTATGGCGTAGGAACCCTGAACTCAGCGGCAGCCATCAACCAGTCGCTCACCGGCTCACGAAGAGTGAAGATGAGTGCTCCAAGAGACAAGAACCGCCAGTTGGGTATCGGCGGCGTGCTGGGCTACAGCCTGCTGAGCACCTACGACCTCTACGCTACCTACAAGGCAGATGCCTCTTCGGTTCTGCCATCAGACAAGCGATGGAACAAGGCATGGGCGGTAGGTCTGGGATGGACACCTTCCAACTATGCCTTCCTGAAGGACAACAAGGTGATTTCACGCCTCAACTTCAAGGGCTCGTATGGTATCACAGCCAATCTGAACGGCGTTTCGGTTTCTACCACAACAGGAACCTTCTCCTACTCCACCAACACCTACGAAGACCAGCGCGTACTGGAACTCATCTCCTTATATAATAAGGACCTGAAACCAGAGCAGAACAAGTCGGTAGACCTGGGTATGAGCATGGACCTCTTCAACCGCATTACGCTGGATGTAAACTATTACAACCGCCGTACCGAACAGGCTTTGCTCGATGTGCCAATCCCTACATCGGTAGGCTATTCTACCCTGAAGCGCAACATCGGTGTACTGGAGAACAGAGGTATAGAGCTGGGACTGAGTGCCAAGATTATCGATACCTACGATTGCCGACTCAGCATCGGCGCCAACCTGGCCTACAACGACAACAAGGTGCTCGACCTGTATTATGCCGACAAGATTTACACCACCGAAGATGCACTGGTTCCAGACTATGAGGTGGGCAAATCATACGATATGCTCTACGGACCTACATCACTGGGTATCAATCCGCTCACCGGCTATCCGGTATTCCTGCTGCCAGACGGCACTGAGAAACAGGCTACCGAGGCACTGACCAAGGACGATGTAGTGGCATTAGGCCATCTCACACCACCTTATTCAGGCACCTTCAACCTGAGCTTCTCATACAAGTCGTTCGACTTCGATATGGACTTCTACTACGTTCATGGCGGAATCCAGCGTTTCAACTACTCGTATGTGAGAGACAAGGACAATGTAAACAAGAATGCCGTATCCGGGCAGACCGATAAGATGTGGTTCAAGCAAGGCGATGAGAACAAGACCTACTGGACACCGTTCTACACCTCATCCACCGCAGAAGACAACATAGCGCTCTATCCAAACTCACGCACGGTGGGCAAGAGCGACTACCTGCGCCTCTCTATGGTGAGCATGCGCTACCGTCTGCCAGCCGCTACCCTACACAAGATACTGCCATTCATGCAGTATGCCACCGTAGGCTTCCAGGCATCCAACCTCTTCACGTGGACCTCTTATAAAGAGAGCGACCCAGAGAGCGGAACCCTTGCCGGCACCACACAGCCAATTTATACATTCAATTTGAATCTTACATTCTAGGAGACAGAAAAGATGAAGAATATCAAGAATATCATCAAGAAAGCACTTCTCATCACGGGCAGCACCCTGCTTCTGGCAGCCTGCACGCTCAATGTGCCACCACCAGACCAGTTTTCAGACCCCGATGCCATCACCGATGTCAACACGGGGCGCTCTCTGCTCACCTCCTGCTATCTGAACTATCCGCATCAGGAGTATGAGTTTTCGCTCCTGGGCAACGACTTCTGCCCTACCAACCTCTCGGGAAAGGATGTCGAAACCCAGAACCTCTACAACTGGCAGGACAAGAACATCAGCAACCTCTCGTCAACCGTATGGCCGGCGTATTACACCTGTATCTCCAACTGCGATGTACTTCTGGAGCGTATCGACAAGATTACGACCGAGACCGCAGCCGATCTGCAGGAGAAGCAGGCTATCAAGGCAGAGGCACAGCTGCTGAAGGCAATGTGCTATTTCGACCTGCTGCGCATCTATGCCACTCCATACGATGAGAATCCGGATGCCGACGGTATCATCATCAAGAACATGTTCGGGTTCGAAACCAATGGCCGCAGTAGCAAGAAAGTCTGCATAGGCATGATCAACAGTCTGATAACAGAGGCATCAGAAGTGAGAAACCAGCCCTCAAAGAACGGATGGTTATCGCAGACCGCAGCCGATTATCTGCTTGCCGAAACTGCACTCTATATGGGCGATTACAAGAAAGCAGCCGAATATGCCGACGATGTGATAGAACAGGGCGACGACAGCCAGATAGGCGGCGAAAGCTACTCCCGACTCTGGCGCACCGAGAGCTATGGCGGCAGAATCTTTGCCTTCAACACCCAGAACAGCTATTATATCGCCATCGAATACGATAGCTCTGAAGGCGACTATTACGCCGTCAATCCGGCATTCACCTTTACGGATGAGGATGTACGCGCGAAATATACGCTCTATCCGAAAGACCAGAACGGTAAGACCCGCAACCTGATGGGCAAGTACAACATGATGAACAAGCAGGGCACCCAGCCTAACTACATCAACCGCATGCGTTACGCCGGTGCCTACTTCATCGCTGCCGAAGCCTATGCACGCGATAACAACGAACAGATGGCACGCGAGCGCATCAACCATTACCTGCAGCTGGTTTCTGCCGACCCTATAGCAGAAAGCGTAACGGGCGATGCGCTGGTTCAGGCTATCCTGGCAGAGAAGTACAAGGAATTCGTTGGCGAAGGCAGCAATTACTTCGACCTGAAGCGAACCCACGCAGACCTGAACCGTCTGTCGGCATGGGGCGGAGCAGCCACAGCGAAAATCAGCAACAACGATTACCGCTGGAGCTTCCCTATCCCGGCTTCAGAATATAAATATAACAACAATGTGACCCAAAATGACAAGTGGCCAATTAACAGATAATATTAACATTTAAAATAAAGAGAACGATGAAGAAAATTACATTCATGCTTATGTGTATGCTCGCAATGCTGACAGGTTTCAGCGCATGCAGCAGTGACAACAATGATGGCGACAAGCCGATGACCAACTATGTATCGATTTCTGCAGAAGGAAACAATATCATCAACGAGGATGATGATGAAGAAGTAAAATTCAACATCCTCATCGGTAACACTCTGACAGCCGATGCTACCATCAATCTTTCGCTCGAAGGAAATGATGACAATGTGGCTACACTCACTTCTTCTACCATCGCGCTGAAGGCTGGCGCCAAGACAGCATCCTTCACCGTAAAGTCGAACAAGAAGAGTCTGCTCAAATCTGATCGCGTACTGACCATAAAGGCAACTTTCTCTGATGCCAACATGAAGACAGACGGAAAAGCCGCAACCCTGACCATCAAGCCAGACTCTGATATCCCTGTCCTCACGGCAGAGCAGCAGAAACTCATTGAGGGCTACAAGCAGAACCTCAACATCGACCTGACCAAGATTCTCGGTAAGGTAAAGGTAGATACCAAGGTTACATTCAATGACGATGACAAGATTGATATCAACGACAACAAAGATACCCGTTCTTTCAGCGGCGTTACCATCATCACACTGAGCGAGAAGGCTACAGCCGATAAGCCTGTCTTGAAGATGGTTTCAAATGCAATGGGTATGGCTGCGTTCAACTATGAAATTCTGAGAAAGAGAACCGTAGAAGATACAGAAATCTGGACACAGATGCCATACAGTAAGGCTGTAATGGATAACATCAACTACAATTACAATAAGGAAACCTTCACCATGACACTGGATGGTATCGAGGTAAACCCAGATATGAGCCTTAAGTTTACAGGCAGCAAGGTAACTGTATACGATGAAGAGATTACAACCGTTCCATTCGACTATACCTTCTCAGCATGGGACCGCCTCAAAGCTAAGGCTGATGCAAACGAGTCGTTTATCGTAGACGATGGAGAAACCAAGACCGAAGTTCCCGTACAGGAAATCATTGATGGTGGCGGTTCACTGAATCCTTATACTTTCTTCGACAATACCGATGTCATAGCTGACGGAGAAGAGACAGAGTATAAAACCATCTACGTTGCTCCAACAGGCAAGATCGACTTCACCAGCGGCAAGATGACCTTCGCCTTCCCTTGGTATCTTGAGAATACATACGGATGCCAGCGAGTAGAAGCAACCTATACATTTGGTAATTAACAAGCATTTTACCATCTAATGCCGACATTATGTATAAAATAACGAAACAATTATTCCTATTTATCCTGCTTGCAGCTTTCTGTCTGCAGGCAGGAGCGAACAAAGATTCTAAAATAAACCTTCCACGGGGAACCGTGGAAGGCTACCTTGATAACGGACTCCACTATATCATTATGCCTAATGCACTGCCTCGCCACGGCATAGAGATGCGACTGGTGATGAAGGTAGGTTCACTGCAGGAGAACGACCAGCAGAAAGGTGGCGCTCACTTCCTGGAGCACATGTCTTTCTCGGGCACCAAGCACTTCCCACAGGATGCATGGGTAGATTATTTCGAACGGCTCGGTATGAAATACGGTCGCGACATCAATGCCTTCACAGGCTTCGACCGTACCATCTACTGGCTCTCACTGCCGGTTGCCGACTTCGGAACACAGGTGATGGACAGTACCCTTCTTGCCGTACGCGACATCCTCGACGGGGTTTCTTTCGAACCTCAGCTCGTAGAGCAGGAGCGTGGCGTCATCAAGGAAGAACTGCGCAGCTACAGCACGGGCGATGACTTCTACAACCTGAAGATTGGCGACGGAAGATACATCCTGCGCATGCCGCTTGGCACAGAGCAGGATATCGAAACCATCTCGCGCAACCAGTTGCTCAACTATTATCACCAGTGGTATCTGCCTCAGAATGCCTGTCTGGTGGTGGTAGGTAATGTAGATGCCCAGGACATGCAGAAGCGCATCCAGGCTACCTTCAGTTCGATAGCCAAGGGGCAGCCTACTCCGCTGGGCAAATATCCGCTTACCTATAAGAAAGGTATCACCCTGCACGAGGTGAAAGATACCGTAGGCACCAGTTCCAAACTGGAGTTCATCATCCCTCACGAGGGTGTGGTAGGCAACACCATCGCTTCTACCGCCCTGAAAGAGCAGTACCGGCTGCTTATCTCGGCTATCAGCAAGCGACTGGCAGCACAGGGCATCAGATGCGACATCAGCGATGCCTGGTATCTCGCTACCCAGAACCACTTCTCTTTCTCTGTAGAAGGCAAGGGTAAGCAGGAACTCAAGGAGAAGATGACCCAGGTGCTCGGCGCCTTCGCTGATATTACGAAAAAGGGATTCGGAAAAGAGGAACTCGCTGACTATGTTACCGAAAAGGTGAACAGAATGAAGGCGGATACCGTTGGATTCCAGTCGGGTAAATGGTGTGATGACTTCGTTGATTACATCATCTCGGGCGACCGCTATGTGGCATGGGACGAGGATATGGAAAAGGTAAAACTCCTGGTTGGCAATACCAGCAGCAGCCAACTCCAGAAACTCTTCAAGACCATTCTGAACGAGGGTAAGAAATCGCTCCTCGTAGCCTACCAGAACAACGCCGGAAAGACTGAATCCTTCACCGAAAGCGAGTTGCAGCAACTCTGGCAGCAGGGACTGAAAACACGCATGCCAGCTTATACCTACCAGCGCAAGGAAGTAGAGGAAAAGCAGCACGTTGACATGCCTGCCTGTCTGTCAGCTACCCACCCGGATGCCAGTGCTTCTATTGTGAGCAAACGCAGATACGAGGATATCGGAGTATCGGAATATCAGCTCGCCAACGGACTGAGACTGGTGATGCGACCTACTACCGACAAGGACAGCACCATCTACATCGCCATGCACGGACGTGGTGGCGTGGGCGACCTCAGTAAGCAGGATTATCCGCTGCTCAAAGATGCCGTAAGCTATGTAGACATGGGCGGTCTGACACATCTCAATACCGACCAGCTGACCGAAGTGATGCAGGCAGAGGGACTCTCTATGAGCGTAGGCATCACCGACTACTGGCACCAGGTGCTCGCCTCAGCCCCAACCGACAAGGCACAGGAACTGATGAACCTGGTTTACGAGAAGATTACGGCTCCAGGCAAGTCGTACGAAGATTTCAAGGAAGTACGCGATGCGGAAATCGAGAAATTCGGCAAGGAAACCCTGCTCGAACGTCTGCTCAAGCGCGACATCAACCGCATGCTCTCCAGAAGAGTGGATTCGCTGGTGTGCAACATGCCGGCAAACAGTGGTGTCAAAATCCAGAAGGAAGACCTCAACAGACTCAATCTGGATTCCATGACCAACTATTATACATCGCTCTTTGCCAACCCTCAGCAAACCACGCTGATTGTTACCGGCAACATCGATGAAGAGCAGGTTCTGGGCACCATCGTCAACACCTTTGCGCGCCTCAAGGCATCAGATCGCATGACCCGTTTCGAAGACAAGCCAAGCAACATGCCGAAGAGTCCTTACAAAGAGGCTTTCGAAAACGATGTGGAGACGCAGACCGTGCTGAACTACATTTATTCGGGCAACTACAAGCCAGGACTCCGCCAGTCGCTCATGCTGAAACTGATGCGTGATGTCATGCAGAACCGCCTGCTGAGCATCCTGCGCGAGAAGATGAACATTGTTTATTCTCCATACGCCGACCTCTACTATGCCGGAGTGCCTCAGGCTAAATACAACTTCTGGCTGGAGATTGCGCTGAAGAACGAAAACCGCGACAAGGCTATCCAGGCACTGGACGGAATCATCAAAGAACTGCAGACCAGCAGAATCAGCGAGGGAGAACTCAACAAACTGAAGATGTCGTTCCTCGTTACCAAGCGCAAGTCGCTCTCTGATGACGCACCGGCAGAATGGAAGAACATCCTCACCACCCTCTTGCAGAACGGCGAGAGTCTGGAAGATTTCGACAACTACAGCAACTGCCTGAAGAGCATCACTACCGAGGATATCCGCAAGGGATTCGAAGAGTATGTGCGTCCTGAGCGCGTAGCTCTGCTCTATAAGGGCAACCCATTTTAAACTTTAAACAACACAAAGAAGAAAAGATATGAAGAAGATATTATGGATGGTCATGCTCATGGTGAGCATGACAGCCTATGCACAGAAGACACCTGAGATATACCGTATTTTCGATGCAAAAGGCAAGGAAGTTACTTACGAGAAGATGATCAAGAGCGTAGCCAGCAGCGATGTGGTGTTCTTCGGCGAAATCCACAATTGCGTCATCAGCCACTGGATGGAGTTGAAGGTATTGGAGTCGCTGGCAGAGAACAACAGTAAGCTGAAGGTGGGTATGGAGATGCTCGAAGCCGATAACCAGCTCATCATCGACGAATATACCGGCAGCGTGATTTCTTCCGACCGTTTCGAGGAAGAGTGTCGTCTCTGGCCTAACTACAGTACCGACTATGAGCCATTGGTTTATTATTCCAAGCGTCATCATCTCCCGCTGATAGCAACCAACGTGCCTCGCCGCTACGCCAGTGTGGTAAAGGAGAAAGGTCTCGCCTATCTTGATTCCCTCTCAGCCGAAGCCAAGCGCTATCTCCCGAAGTTGCCTATCAAATATGTGGAGAATGAGAACGCCCAGTCGGGTTTTGCCCTGATGGGACTGATGGGTAAGGCTAAGGGTTCAAAGCCGGAACTGATGGCACAGGCTCAGGCTATCAAGGATGCCACGATGGGCTGGTTTATCGCCCAGAACCTGAAGAAGGGCGAGCAGATGATTCACTTCAACGGCACCTACCATTCTGACGGAAATAACGGCATCATCCCTTATCTCAAGGAATATCGCCCTAAGACTACCGTCAGCACCATCAGAGCGGTACGCCAGGAAGAAATTGACAAGATAGATGAAGATTATCTGGGTCTGGCAGATTTCTATATCTGCATCACAGAAGATATGAATATGTCATACTAGCCCAGCGAAATACGAAACTAGAAAGAGCCTGTATTATGGAAAGCCCCTGATGCAAGAAAGCACCAGGGGCTATAAATTATTAACTATTAACTATAAACTATAAACTTCACACAGTTCCCAGTATCGCTGAGCAAGGTCATGGATAAACTTCCGTCCTCGCTCGATCCATACGAGATAGGTATGGGTGTAGGCTCTGCCCATCTTCTCCTGTCTGCCATCGCTCTTCGGGTCGAGGAAGGCGCTGTAGCGGGTACGGCTCTTTGCTAACCCCATGTGGGCATAATCGGCATAGAGCAGATACTGGCCGCTCTGGTAGTACTGGATATGCAGGGCACAGAGCGAGCGGTTCAACTCCTGGGCCGTGATGCCGAGTTCCTTCGCAATTTGCGTAGTAGTGAAGCAGGAAACGGAATCGAGCACATTATCGCTATAAAGCGCTTTCGGCAGAAGATTACCCACCTGATTCTCCAACTGGATGATATTCTCACCATTCTTAGCCATGCGAACCACCTGCTCATCTACCACATCATTCAATCGGCGGATTTCCGTATCCTGTTCGCCGATAAGCTTCTTCTGCTGTTCAATCTGCAGACGCTGCTTCTTCAGCAGATTCTCCTTCTCCTTGAGCGTAGCACGGAGGATTTTTTCTGCATGTCGGATTGTCTCCTCATCGCTTTCGCCCGGATGCACCGGGATATAACCGCCCGTCTTGCGAATCTGTGGCAGCACATCAGCCGTAACCCAGTTTTTGAACTTCACGGCAGTAGAAAGTTTGGAGCCGAGAACCAAGGCATAGAAACCACTCTCGTTAACGAAGATCATCTGTTGGGTTCGTACCGTTCGGCTTCCATCCTTTCGAAGGCTGCCCGATACCTTGACGCCCTGTTTTAGGGCGTCAAGGGGGTTAACCAACTGGTTTACAGCGTTTCTTGATTTCTTATATCCCAGTATATCACAGACATCCTTTGCACAGAACTGCGGTTCCCCATTTTCATCGGTCAAGGTACGAATCTTACCGAATTCAGGGTTTTCAAACACGACAGCAATTGCTGCCTTCTTATCCATTTCTACTTTATTTGTATTAACTGACTTTACCATAATAATTTGTTTTTAAAA
>OCLF01000326.1_pt1 | contig 14373 bp, 9 predicted proteins | sample 1502881 | NCBI WGS metagenome assembly OCLF01 (sample SAMN03418267, study PRJEB22391) | human gut metagenome | biome: human-gut; feature: organic feature; material: feces | host: Homo sapiens | place: Tanzania | collected 2013-01
ATCATGTTGATATCTTCGTAGATAAGTCATCTGTTGAACTCTTCGTAGATGGCGGCCGTATCGCCATGACCAACCTCGTGTTCCCTGTAGCTCCATACGAGAATGTGAAGCTATATAGCAAGGATGGCAAGGCTGAATTTAAGAATATGAAGGTTTATAAGCTTGGTTTGTAAAATATAAATATGATATAATAAATAGTTGATATTAGTGCTAATAGTATTGAGTCACAACTTGGATATGTTCGGGTTGTGGCTCTTTTTTCTGATAAAACGAGGGTTGTTTCAAAAAGATGTTGTAATTTTATGCTCGATAAAAATAAACTATCAATGAAAAGACTTTATAGAAACTTAATAACATTATTTTGTGTGGTCCTTCTATTAGGTTCTTGCACCCAGAAGAAGGTGGTAATTGGTGTGTCGCAATGTGGTAGCGGAGTTTGGCGCGAGAAGGTGAATAAGGAGATGCGCTTGGCACAGTATCAGTATAAGAATGTAGATTTGCTGTTTGCTACGGCAGAGAATGACGGACAGCGCCAAGCTCGCCAGATAGATAGTATGATAGCCAAGAAGGTAGATTTGATAGTGGTGGCTCCTGATAATGTGAATGATGTGACTCCCGCCATCGAGCGAGCATATCGTGCGCATATCCCTGTTATCCTCTTCGACAGAAAAGTAAAGACTTCTCATTATACCGCTTCTATTGGTGGCGATAATGTGGAAGCGGGTAGGGAAGTTGCCCGCTTTTTGGTTGGAAAACTGGAAGGAAAAGGAACCGTCGTAGAAATTACGGGCTTGAAGGATGCTTCTCCTGTCATTGAGCGCCATCGTGGTTTCTATGAAGTGATGAAAAAATACCCGGGAATCAAGGTGGTTACCCTGGATAGCAACTGGAGTATGGAACGTGCTCAGGAGTTGATGAAACAATATCTGGATAAAGGCGGACATGCTGATGGTGTGTTTGGACATAGTGACCTTGGTGCCATAGGTGCCGTTTTAGAAGCTGAGCGAAGGGGAATAGAAAAGCAAGTGGTTATAGTGGGTATCGACGGATTGCCAGGAGAATGGGAAGGAGTGGATAGAGTGAAGAAAGGACAGTTTGCTGCTTCTTATGTCTATCCTACCCAAGGAGAGAAGATTATGGAATTGGCGATGAACATCCTTCAAGGTAAACCCTATAAGAAGGATAATGTGATGCAGTCGTTCCTTGTTACCCCAGAGAACTGCGATGCCATCGCCCTGCAATATCAAGATTTGGAGGCTAAGGTGAAGAACCTGGATCAGATTTCAGGCAGTCTTGATACTTATACAGAGGTTTCTCGTATCCAGGAATGGATGATCATGGTTGCTATCGTAGTCGTATTGGTTTTACTCTTTGTTATCTACTATATATATAAGGTATATAGAAAGAAACTGCAGAAGCAGAAAGTCGTGGCTCGTGGATTCATCGAGAACAAGGAGGGGTGGACTGCCGAACTAACTCAGTTGGATGAGAGTGAGCGTTACTTTATGGATCGTTTCAAGAAGAAGATTCTTGAGAATATGGGCAATGCTGATATGAAGATGGATGATTTGGGAGCAGAGATGCAACTGAGCAAGGTGCAGCTCTATCGTAAGGTGAAGGCTATGACCGGTAAGACACCTGCCGAACTTCTGAAAGAGATGAGGCTGCAAAGAGCCTATACCCTCTTGCTGCAAACCGACAAGACTATCTCAGAAGTTTCTGCAGAAGTAGGCTTTGCTGTTCCTGGTTATTTCTCGTCATGTTTCAAGAAGCAGTTTGGCGTTCTTCCTACCGATTTCAGAAATGAACAATCTTCGAATGGAGAATAGTTTTCCTAACTCGTTTAAAACAAGTACTTTAAAATCTTTACGAAATATTCGAAAATCGTTTCATGTAACATAATTACTGTTGCTGGAACGATTTTTTCTATTTATATCCTACTCCTTTGCCTAATTTTGTGGCAGAAATCTAAACGTAATAATTTTGAAACCTAAATATTTTTATTGTATGAACTATCTTTCAAGATTCCTAATGAGCTCTGCGCTCTGTGCTGTTTGCACTATTGCAAATGCACAACAGGTAAATGTAAGTGGTGTCGTAACAGACCCAATTACAGGAGAGACGATCATTGGTGCATCTGTCATGGTGAAAGGTTCGAAGACGGGAACTGTTACCGACTTCGATGGCAAGTTCCATGTAGAGTGTACTCCTGGTGAAACTCTTGTAATTTCTTATGTTGGTTATGAAACTCAAGAGGTGAAAGCTTCCTCCAATATGCAAGTAGCCTTAAGAGAAGCTGCCAATGACTTGAACGAGGTCGTTGTAACAGGCTATACCACACAACGTAAGGCTGACTTGACGGGTGCTATCTCTGTGGTAAGCGTTGATGAGATAGCCAAGCAGAACGAGAACAATCCTATCAAGGCTCTCCAAGGACGTGTTCCTGGTATGAACATCTCTGCTGATGGCTCACCATCTGGTACTGCTACCGTTCGCATTCGTGGTATTGGAACATTAAATAACAACGACCCTCTTTACATCGTCGATGGTATTCCAACCAAAGCAGGTATGCACGAACTCAATGGTAACGATATCGAGAGCATCCAGGTTTTGAAAGATGCTGCTTCTGCCTCTATCTATGGTAGCCGTGCTGCCAATGGTGTCATCATCATCACTACCAAGAAAGGTAAGGAGGGAAAGATTAAGGTAGACTTCGATGGTTCTATCGCAGTTTCCACCTATGCACACAAGATGAAAGTCTTGAATGCTAAGGAATATGGACAGGTGATGTGGCAGGCATACGTCAACGACGGCATGGATCCTAACACCAATGGCCTTGGTTATCGTTATAATTGGGGATATAATTCGCAGGGCACTCCTGTACTCAATGGTATTTACATGAAGAAATACTTGGATGACGCAGGCACCACTCCTGCTGCCGATACAGACTGGTTTGATGAAACCACTCGCACAGGTGTCATCCAACAATATAATGTTTCCGTAAGCAATGGTTCTGACAAGGGAAACAGTTTCTTCTCATTAGGCTATTACAAGAACCTCGGTATCATCAAGACTTCTGACTTCAATCGCTTCTCTGCTCGTATGAACACAGAGTATAAGCTCTTGAAGAACAAAATGCTGACCGTAGGCGAGCACTTTACCTTGAACCGCACTTCTGAGGTGCAAGCTCCAGGTGGTTTCCTTCAAAATGTGTTGCAGTTCAACCCTTCTCTTCCTATCTATACAGAGGATGGTAACTATGCAGGTCCTGTAGGCGGCTATCCTGACCGTTACAATCCTGTGGCAGTATTGGAGCGCAACAAGGACAACCGTTATACATACTGGCGTATGTTTGGCGATGCTTACTTGAACCTCAATCCTTTCAAAGGCTTCAACATTCGCACCACTTTCGGTCTTGATTATTCCCAAAAGCAACAGCGCTTTTTCACTTATCCAGTTACAGAAGGCAACGTTGCCAACAACAAAAATGGAGTTGAGGCAAAGCAGGAACATTGGACCAAGTGGATGTGGAATGCCGTTGCTACATATAATATGGAATTTGGCAAGAACCGTATCGACTTGATGGCTGGTATGGAGTTGAACCGACAAGACGACATCTACTTCTCTGGTTACAAGGAAGGCTTCTCTATCTTGAACCCTGACTATATGTGGCCAGATGCAGGTACTACCAATCCACAGGCATATGGCGGTGGCTCTGGTTACTCCCTCGTATCTTTCTTTGGCAAGGCTAACTACAACTATGCCGACAAGTACATGGCATCCTTCACTCTCCGTCGTGATGGTAGCTCTCGTTTCGGTAAGAACAACCGCTACGCTACCTTCCCGTCAGTTTCTGCAGGTTGGCGTATCAACCAAGAGAATTTCTTGAAGAAGGCTTCTTGGATTGACGACTTGAAACTTCGTGCATCTTGGGGACAGACAGGTAACCAGGAAATTGACAACCTCGCTCGTTATACAATCTTTGTAAGTAACTATGGTGTCAATGAGAATGGTGGCCAGAGCTATGGTACTTCTTATGATATTGCAGGTACTAACGGTGGCAGCACCTTGGCATCTGGCTTCAAGCGCAACCAAATCGGTAACGACAACATCAAGTGGGAAACCACTACACAGACCGACCTTGGTCTCGACTTTGCCTTCTTTGGCAATACCCTCTATGGTAACTTTGACTGGTACTTCAAGAAGACTAAGGACATCCTCGTCAACATGCCTGGTATTGCCGTGATGGGCGAAGGTAGTTCACAGTGGATTAATGCTGGTGAGATGGAGAACCGTGGTTTTGAGTTCAACATCGGTTATCGCAATCAGACACACTTTGGTTTGAAATATGACATCACTGCCAATATCTCTTCTTATCGCAACAAGATTACAGCATTGCCAACTACAGTAGCCGCTAACGGAACTTTCGGTGGTAACGGAGTGAAGAGCGTTATCGGTCATCCTATGGGGGCTCAGGTGGGCTATGTGGCAGATGGCATCTTCAAGAGCCAAGAGGAAATCGACAATCATGCCACACAGGAAGGTGCCGGCTTGGGACGCATCCGTTGGAAGGACTTGAATGGAGACAATAAGATTACTGAGGCTGACCAAGACTGGATTTACAATCCTGTACCAGACTTTACATACGGTTTCAATATCTACTTGGAATACAAGAACTTCGACTTAACTGCGTTCTTCCAAGGCGTCCAGGGTGTTGACATCATCTCAGACTTGAAGAAGGAAACTGATATTTGGGCAGGTCTTAATATCGGTTTCTTGAACAAGGGTAAGCGTTTGCTTGATGCTTGGAGTACAACAAATCCAAATAGCAACATCCCAGCCTTGTCTCTCTCAGACAACAACAACGAGAAGCGTGTATCTTCTTATTGGGTTGAGAACGGAAGCTACTTGAAGTTACGCACCATCCAGGTGGGCTACAATTTCCCAAAAGCTATCGCATCCAAACTTGCCATGCAACGTTTGCGTATGTATTTGAGTGCACAGAACTTGTTCACTATCAAGAGCAGTAGCTTCACAGGTGTAGATCCAGAGAATCCAAACTATGGCTACCCTATTCCTCTCAACATCACATTCGGTCTTAACGTAACATTCTAAAAGAATCATCAAAATGAAAAAGATATTATATTCAGCCCTCATGGTTCTAGCCCTCGCTGGTACGACAAGTTGCTCCGACTTTTTGGAGGAGCAGAAGCCTCAAGGCGTCTTGGACAACGATCAGGTGAAGGACCCAAGCAATGTGGATAACCTCGTTATCTCGGCTTATGCTATTTTTACCACTTCCGAAGACGTTAACTCTTCATTCTCCATGTGGAATTTTGACGTGCGCAGCGACGATGCCTACAAAGGTGGCAACGGTACCAGCGATGGTGACGTGTTCCACCAGTTGGAGATTGAGCAGGGTGTGTTGACTACCAACTGGAACATCAATGATATGTGGGTGCGTCTCTATAACTGTATCTCTCGTGTCAACTCTGCCATCGCCCTGCTTGAGCAGACTGACGACAGCTACCAGTTGAAGGCACAACGCCTTGGCGAGATGAAGTTCCTCCGTGGTTATGCTCACTTTCTCTTGAAACGTCTGTACAAGAATATTCCTTTCATCATGAATGCCAACCTCAGTCAGGAGGAGTACAACAATCTCTCCAACACGGAGTTCTCAAATGATGAAGGATGGCAGCAGATTATCAACGATGTGAAGGCTGCCTATGATGTACTCCCTGTTACACAGAGCGACAAGGGGCGTCCTACCAAGGCTGCCGCAGCTGCCTTCTTGACCAAGTTGTATCTCTACAAGGCTTATCGTCAGGATGATCCAACAAAGAATGAGGTGACAAGCATCAACAAAGACGACCTCAATAAGGTCATCGAATATAGCGATCCTTCTATCTACACCGCTGGTGGTTTTGGCTTGGAAAGTGACTTCCACAACAACTTCCGTCCTGAGCCACAGTATGAGAATGGCAAGGAGAGCATCTGGGCAATGCAGTACTCTATGAACGACGGTACCAAGTATGGTAACTTGAACTGGAGCTATGGTCTGATTGTTCCAAACATCCCTGGTGTTACCGATGGTGGTTGTGACTTCTACAAGCCAAGTCAGAATTTGGTCAACGCCTTCCGTACAGATGCAGATGGTCATCCACTCTTCGACACCTTTAATAATAAGGACTACGACAAGAGTGAGGACTACGCTGATCCTCGTCTCTTCTTGACTGTGGGAATCCCTGGTTTACCATACGAGTTTAATAAGAACTTCATCATGGACGAGAGCTCTACATGGAGCCGTTCCAATGGTCTCTATGGTTATTATGTAACCTTGAAGCAAAATGTGGACCCAGAGAGTGGATACCTTATCAAGGGTTCTTGGTGGGGAACTTCCATGAACCGCATCGTCTTCCGCTATGCCGACGTAATGTTGGAGCGTGCTGAGGCTTATGCTAAATTGGGCGAGTCAAGCAAGGCTATCACCTTGGTCAACGACATCCGCAAACGTGCTAAGCAGAGCACTGGCATGATAGCCAACTATCCAAGCGACTACGGCGTGAAGTTCAACATTTCTACCTACGATGGTAACTACAGCGCAGACGAGGCTCTGAAGATTGTCAAGATGGAGCGTCGATTGGAGATGGGTATGGAGAGCGAGCGTTTCTTCGACCTCGTAAGATGGGGAGAAGCCGACACCGTACTCAACAAGTACTTCGCAGGCGAGAGTGACAACTGCTCCATCTATGGCGCAGCCCACTTCACCAAAAACAAGAATGAATATTTGCCAATACCTTACTCACAGGTGGCAGCATCAGAAGGACATTACACTCAGAACATAGGAGAATGGTAATATGAAAAAGATTTTGTTTATGCTCATGGCCATCTTGGCCCTCACTGCTTGCAGTGATGATAATGTTTCAGATTTGAATCTGAGCGGAGGCTGCTCCATCACGGAACTGACTCTCGACAATTACGATGGTACCATCGACAAGACTACTCGCACGATTACCGTGCGAGTGCCAGAGACCTACGACATCTCTCATATGAGTGTCACTAAGTTGAACCTCAGCGATGGTGCAAAGAGCAACGTCAATGTGAAAGACCTGCTCAACATGTCTGTCCCACAAGCTGTGCATGTTACCAACGGTGATGTATCTCTCGATTGGACTATCAAGGCTCAGAGAGACGAGGCAAAGATTACTTCTTTCAAGATTAACGACACTTACGTAGGTACCATCAATGAGGACAACAAGACCATCATGGTCTATGTTCCTGTCTCTTTGGATATCAAGAGTTTGACCCCATCCATCACTTACAGCGAGAATGCAACTATTTCTCCAGCCTCTGGTATCGTGACAGACTTTACCAATCCAGTGACCTACACCGTCAGCAACAATACGGCAAACAGCACTTACACCGTGACCGTACAGCAGATAGACAAGCCACAGGCTCTCTATGTGGGTCTTGCACAGAATATGTCCGAACTTAACCCAGAGGAACAGACCGCTTGCAAGTGGATGTTGGAGAATATTCCAAATTCTCTCTACGCTTCATTCACAGATCTCAAGAACGGAAGCATTGACTTGAGCGAGTGTAAGGTTATCTGGTGGCACTTCCACAAGGATGGCGGTGTAGACGGCAAGGAAGCTTTCGAGAAAGCTGCACCTGAGGCTTTGGAGGCTATTCCACAGTTGAAGGACTTCTATAAGAATGGTGGCTCATTCCTCTTCACACGCTATGCAACCAATATGCCTGGTGAGCTTGGTATAGCTAAGAATGGCGGTGTTCCTAACAACTGCTGGGGTCAGGTGGAAGCTGACGCAGAAACCTGTGGTGGTCCTTGGGACTTCAAGATAAAAGGTCATACTGATCATGCTCTCTACCAAAACTTAGTGAAGGGTGACGATGACAATTGCGTATATACTACAGACAAGGATTACCGTATCACCAACTCTACAGCACAATGGCATATTGGCTCAGACTGGGGTGGTTATGCAGACTACGCTGCTTGGAGAGAAGCTACAGGTGGTATCGACCTTGGTTATGGCGGTGATGGTGCAATCGTTGTATGGGAGTTCCCTGCCGAAGGTACTTCTGGTAAGACACTTTGTATCGGTTCTGGTTGCTACGACTGGTATAGTGTAAACGAGAACTATACAGAGAAGTTCCACAAGAACATAGCCATCATGACGGCGAATGCTTTCAATTATCTTACGAATAAATAAAATTAAATCAAAATGAAAACAATGATAAGTTCTATCATATTGGCTTCATGCCTCACCTTGCCTCTCGCTTCATGTAGCGACGAAGATGCTGTATTAGAGCAGAAAGATTGGTCTACGACCTCTTACTTCAGTTCTACCGACGAGACTGCACAAGGCACTTATTACAAGCCTGCCGTAGGCTATGTAGGCGACCCAATGCCTTTCTACGATCCTGTGGCTGGTGACTTCAAGATAATGTACTTGCAGGACTTCCGTCCTAATCCAGCTGGCACTTACCACCCAATTTGGGCGGTAAGCACCAAGGATGCCGCAAACTATGAATCTCTCGGTGAATTGATTTCTTGTGGTACTCTTCAGGAGCAGGATGCGGCAATCGGAACTGGTTCTACCATCTACGATGAGAATAGTAAGCTCTATTATACTTTCTATACTGGCAACAAGTACAACCCAACAGCTTCTGATAATGGTCAAGCCATCATGTATGCCACTTCTTCTGATTTTAAGACTTGGACCAAGTGTAAGTCTTTCATCTTGAAAGGTGATGACTACGGCTATAGCAAGAATGACTTCCGTGATCCATTCCTCTTCAAAGGTGATGATGGCAAGTATCACATGTTGGTTGCTACTACCAAGAATGGCAAGGGCACTATTGCCGACTTCATCTCTGCCGACTTGAAGTCTTGGGAAGACAATGGTACATTCCAGAACATGATGTGGGATCGCTTCTATGAGTGCCCTGATGTCTTCAAAATGGGCAATTGGTGGTATCTCGTCTATAGCGACAAGAGTTCTTTCATGCGCAAGGTTCAGTACTTCAAGGGCAGAACACTCGACGAGTTGAAGGCTTGTACTGCCAACGACGCTGGTATTTGGCCTGATGACCATGAAGGCTTCTTGGATAGCCGTGGTTTCTATGCTGGCAAGACAGCAAGCGATGGTACCAACCGCTATATCTGGGGATGGTGTCCTACTCGCAAGGGTAAGGACAACACCGAAGTAGGTGCATCTCCTGCTGAACCAGAATGGGCTGGTAATCTTGTGGCTCATAAGTTGATTCAGCATGAGGATGGTACGCTGACCCTCGGTGAGGTGGAAGCTATCAGTAATAAATATAACAAGGAGTGTGAGGTTGAGGTCAAGGAACAAAATGGCATGACTGCTTCTGACGGCACTTATACCTTGTCGGGCGACAATGCTTACATGCTCATGAGTCGCCTCGGCTATCACAACAAGATTAGCTTCACAGTCACAACTTCCAACGAATGGGATAAGTTTGGTGTTTCATTGGTTCGTGGCACAAAGACTGATGCAGAAGGAAACGCAACCTTCGAGAAGTACTACACAATGGTAGTCAATCCTGAGAGCGATAGCCGTCGCAAGATTAACTTTGAGGAAGAAGGTGACGGTGGCAAGGGCTTCATTGAAGGCATTGATGGATACAACTTCGCTCGTCCAACTGACAACGTGTATAACATCACCATCTATACCGACAATAGCATCTGTGTGATGTATATCAACGATGCCGTTTGCTATACCAACCGCATCTATGGCATCCAGAAGAACTGCTGGAGTATCAACAGCTACGGTGGCAACATCACGGTTAGCAATTTGAAGATTAGCCAGTACTAATATCTTTATATATCACAGAGCCTGTGTAACGCGACAGGCATAGGCTCTGCTTTTACAAAATCAAACATATTAACATAAACTTTTTAAATTCATAAAAGCATGAAAAAGATTATTACTTTTAGTTTTGCTATAATGGCATCAGCCTCCATGTTTGGACAGACTGTTCTTTGGAATGGTGAGAACTATGATCTCAACTCAAAAGGTGACTTTTGGGATCGCTGTAACCAAGAAGTTGTAGAAAACCCATCCAAGGATGGTATCAATACTTCTGATAAATGTCTCAAGTTTACCATTACAGGCAATGAATGGGATAAAGGTTCCGCAGCCAAAGGTCTCACATGCGATGTTTTTGACAGTAAACGTCTCTCTTTAATGATTAAAAAGGACGTAAACAGCAATGTTCGAGTAGAAATCATGTGTAATAAAGTCATCAAGAAAGTTGCTGCTTGGTATGACGGTGCTGGTGAATGGCGCAAACTCTACTTCGATTTTTCTACCAACAATGCTGAAGGAACTCCTACAGAGATTACCATATACCCAACAACAGATAACGTTGATGGTGAGCAAGTAGTTTATATTGACAACATCCAGATAGAGGATGCACCAAAGGTAGGTGACGCTTTACTTGGAAGTATTAGCGATGGTAGTCTTGGTGGTAACATCAAACTCACAGGTGCATGGTTGAAAGGCGAATGCCAGAATGCTGATGGCGATTGGCAGAAAGTAGAATACAACGACTTTGCAACATTGGCTGGCAAGCTCAATGGTGGCATTACTTCAATTGATATGCGTGGCACAACAACCAAGGATGTGGATGTCAACGCTATGCGTGGTGACCACTCAAATGTTCTTGTATTTGCTGATGAGGCATACGATGCAAACAACATAGTAGCCAATCACAATTGTGCTAATTTGGTTCTTACCAACGCGCAGGCTTTCGCTACTCCAGAAGACTTCAACGCGGCAAACGTATCTATCACTCGCCAAGTATATGCTGGCCACAACACCCTTTGCTTGCCTTTCTATGTTTCAATGGAAGATTTAGGTGCGCAAGCCATAGCCACATATACAGTACCTGAAGAAAAGGATGGCTGCACCATCATCAATTTCGCTAAGCAATCTCATGTTGATGCCAATATTCCTTTCATTGCTCAGTTTGATGAAGCAAATGCAAAAGAAACTCTTACTTTCAAAGATAAGGGCGTAGTCAATACTCCAGCAGAGATGGGCAATCCTTTCACTGGCACTTATACTCCAGGTTCTGCAACAGGCAAATACGGTTTGAATGCTAAAGGTTCATTCCAAAAGGGTGGTGACAATGCGAAGATTAATGCCTTCTCTGCTTACTTGACATTGACCGAGGCACAAGAGGCAAAGCCTATTCTCCTTGCTATTGGCACTGAGACCACTGGTATCAATGCTGCTACTATCGCAAATGGTAATGAGACTGTAAAGGTCTATAACCTTCAGGGTCGCTTGGTTGCTACAGCAAAGTCTTTGAACGACTTGCACCTTGCAAATGGTGTTTACATCGTTAATAACAAGAAAGTGATTGTTAAATAATTAGTTCAACTTAAAAAGTAGTTACAATATGAAAAAGGCAATTTATATAAAACCTATCATAGAGACTCATCGCATAGATTCACCAGTTATTATGGCTGGATCAGGCCAAGGACAAAACAATATATCCATTGGTGTAGTAGAGGATCCTAACGATCTTTTCGGAGATACATTCCGTTCTAAACAAAACAAGAAGGGTTTGTGGGACGAAGATGAATAAATGAGTATATAAAAGGGAGGTTTGCCACTTCAAACGTGACAAACCTTTCCTTGTGAACTCAACGCTCTGTGCGGTTTGCTTGATGTCAAAACGCACAATAGGTAAATATAATTGGTGTCGTTACTGACGAGGTGAACGAGATTGTTTCAGGATAATTATATATAATAAGGTGTAAAACAAGAATAAGGAATCTCATTAATGAAAAAGATATTAGTTACAGCTCTCATTGCTCTCGGTTGCACCATGACCGTTCAGTCGCAAGAGGTGCAGTTCTTGAGCAATAATCATAGTCTCTATCGCATCAAAAGCGACAATCAAAGCAAGAAGTATCTCTTGCTCCCTGTCCAGGAGAGTGCGGAGGTGAGCAATATTAAAGTTATAGGTAGCAGCAGGCAGTTGAAAACCCTCAACGTGCGCTTGGCAAACAATCACATCGACTATTATGTGCCACTCTGCTTGCAGGAGTTTGTTGGCGAGAAAGGCTTGATGCTCGATGTGCATGTCAACGGCACTTATCGTACTGACGGAGGTATATCGACTTTCTCATGTTGGAAGAATATGAGTTTCTCCGATACCTTCGACATGCAGAATCGTGAGCAGTATCGCCCGGTCTATCACCATACTCCAGCATACGGTTGGATGAACGACCCTAACGGTATGTTCTATAAGGATGGCGTATGGAATCTCTATTTCCAGTATAATCCTTATGGATCACAGTGGGAGAATATGACCTGGGGACATTCTACATCTACCGACTTGGTACATTGGAAGTTCCAGGGTGCCCCTATCCAGCCAGATGCAATTGGTACCATTTTCAGCGGTTCTGCCGTTGTGGATAAGAATAATACCGCTGGTTTGGGCAAGGGTGCTGTTGTGGCTCTCTACACTTCGGCTGGTGAGAACCAGACACAGAGCATGGCTTACAGCACAGATAATGGCAAGACCTTTACCAAATATGAGGGAAATCCGATCATCACCAGCAATGTGCCTGATTTCCGTGACCCTCACATGTTCTGGAACGAGGATATCAAGAAGTGGAATATGATTCTGACTGCCGGTCAGCATATGGAAATCTATTCTTCAGATAACTTGAAAGATTGGAAATACGAAAGCTCTTTCGGTGAGAAGTATGGCAACCATGGCGGTGTTTGGGAATGCCCAGACCTGATGAAGATGAAGGTTCGTGGCACCGATAAGGAGAAGTGGATGCTTATCTGCAACATCAATCCTGGTGGTCCGTTCGGCGGTTCTGCTACCCAGTATTTCGTAGGTGATTTCGATGGACACAAGTTTACTTGCGACAGCAAGCCTGAGGTAACCAAGTGGATGGATTACGGAAAGGATCATTACGCTACAGTTACTTTTGATAACGCCCCAAAAGGTCGCCGCGTAGCTATCGCTTGGATGAGCAACTGGCAGTATGCCAACCAGGTTCCTACCCAGCAGTACCGTTCAGGCAACTCTATTCCTCGCGACTTAGGTCTCTTCGAGTATAAGGGTGAAACTTATTGCAGCGTGGTTCCATCTCCAGAGATGACAGCGGCAAGAAGCAAGAAGGCAGGCAAGAAACTCACAGAATCTTGCGAGATGGTTGTGAATCTGAAGGGAAATGCTACTATCACTTTGAGCAACGACAAGGGCGAGAAGGTAGTGATGAACTACGATGCCAAGGCAGAAACCTTCTCAATGGATAGAACCAAGAGCGGTAAGGTAGATTTCAGCAGCGACTTTGCTGCTACTACCAAGGCTCCAACCTACGGCAAGATCAGCCAGCTCCGCATATTCATCGACAAGAGTAGCATAGAGGTTCTGGATGCAGAAGGCAAAATGGCAATGACTAATCTCGTATTCCCAACCAAGCCTTACAACAAGGTTACTATCCAAGGAAAGGGAAAGTATCAAGTCTATAATATCAAGTAATAGAATTAAGCAATAACTAAATATCTAAGATAATTGTTTCTTAGAGTGTTACTGATGTAACATTGCAACAATAATGGTAGCTGATGAACGATTTCTTATAATGAAAGAAATTGTTTGTCGCTACCTTTGCTGCAGAAAACAAGAAACAATAACGCTAACAATTATGAATAAATCATCTAAATTATCGCTAATCCCGGTGATGCTCTGTTTCTTCGCCATGGGATTCGTAGATTTGGTAGGTATCGCCTCTAACTACGTTAAAGAAGATCTTAACCTTAACGATGCTACAGCCAATCTGTTTCCATCTTTAGTATTCTTCTGGTTCTTGATATTCTCTGTGCCTACAGGTATATTGATGAATAAGATAGGTAGAAAGAAAACGGTACTTTTATCATTGGTAGTTACTGTAGTTTCACTACTTTTGCCTATCTTTGACGAAAGTTTCGGTGTAATGCTCGCATCATTCTCGCTTTTGGGTATCGGCAACGCCTTGATGCAGACTTCACTAAATCCTTTGGCTTCTGTGGTTACATCAGGCAAGCACCTTGCTTCAACCCTTACCTTCGGACAGTTTGTTAAGGCTATCGCCTCGTTTATGGCTCCATATATCGCTATGTGGGGAGCTGTAGCAAGCATACCAACTTTCGGACTTGGCTGGCGCGTGCTGTTCCCTATATATATGATAATAGGTGTGGTAGCCACCTTGCTTTTGGCAAGCACACCTATCGAGGAAGAGAAGATTGAAGGTGAGGCTTCGGGCTTTGTTGACTGCCTAAAGCTTTTGGGAGATAATTGAGGATGCATTTGAATTGC
>OCLF01000327.1_pt1 | contig 14359 bp, 8 predicted proteins | sample 1502881 | NCBI WGS metagenome assembly OCLF01 (sample SAMN03418267, study PRJEB22391) | human gut metagenome | biome: human-gut; feature: organic feature; material: feces | host: Homo sapiens | place: Tanzania | collected 2013-01
CCAAGCCTGCAGTCCTCAACCGGGATGATATTGTGGCTGCGCGATGCATAAAAGCCCGTCACTATATTGCCATCCCTGTCATATCCCACCGGGAACTGTGCCTTGTTGCGATAGCGGTACGGACTGTCTGCGCCAACAGGCGGCTGCATTTTACTGTCCAGCTCCTCCTTGGAAAATCCACCTATACGCATGAGATTGTTGCGCACCTTATCATTTTTAAATTCAAGCTGCTTTTCATAGGAGAGCGCCTGTATCTGGCAGCCGCCACACCTCTTGTGCAGCTCACATTCCGGCTCAACGCGAAAAGTGGAAGGGGTCTTAATCTCTTCCACTCTTGCGTAGCCATAGTTTTTCTTTAATTTTGTTGCGCGGGCTGTTATGACGTCACCAATCAGTGCATCTTTTACGAAAAAGGTCATGCCATCGTAGTGTCCTATGCCCTCGCCGTCTGTTCCCATATCTGTTATTTCAAGTTCAAATATGTCATTTTTTTTCATGCTTTTCTCTTCTTTATTTTATGTATATAATACTCTTTATTTTATAGTGTTTGTACCCGGCGCAAACCTTCACACCCAAAATCACACCATAGCTATATTTAATATTGCCCGCCTTTTACACGCTTGTTCTACGGAAATTTGTCTCCATAAATCTGTTGTAGCCCTGCCACTTTGTATCATTTTCAGGCACATTTACAAGCAGCTCCCTGAAGGTCTCCATCTTGGCATCTATGTTGTCTGCAAAGCTAAGTGCAAGCGCCTCTACAAGTGCAGGCTTTTTAGGAGAGCCAAACTCAAGCTCGCCGTGGTGGGCGAGTATACAGTGCTTCAGCTCGTTTGCGAGCACTACCGGGAAGCCGTCGATGCTCTTAATCGCATCGCCTACCCACTCTGCACCAATCATGATATGTCCGAGAAGCTGACCTGCATCTGTATAGTCATTCTCCGGGAAGGTAGAGAGCTCCTTTAATTTTCCGATATCATGGAAAATAGCTGCTGTAAGAAGCAGGTCACGGTTTAAAACCGGATACATTTTTGCAAAATAATCACAGTTCTTTGTCACACCGAGTGTATGCTCCAAAAGACCTCCTACAAAGCCGTGATGCACGCTCTTTGCGGCTGAATGGAACTTGAAACGGCGCTCAAACTCCTTATTGTCAAAAAAGCTGTGTAAAAGCTGTGACAAATACTGATTCTTTACCGAACCGATAAAGCCCATGAGCTCCTTATACATGACATCGACGTCCTTATCGCTGACCGGCAGATAATCGGCAGGGTCATATTCTCCCTCGTTTACCTTTCTCGCACGCTTTATGGAGCACTGTAAATTGCCCTGAAAGCTTGTGATATCACCGGTTATGGCTATGTAATCCATTGCGTCAAATTCCTCAATGCCTACTGAGCCGACATCCCATATCTTGGCATCCAGCGTGCCTGTCTTGTCCTGCAGGATGACATTGTCATAAGGCTTTCCGCTTTTTGTCATGGCTGTCTGCTTGCTCTTGCATAAAAAAATCTCATTGATTCTCTCTCCCTCGCGGAGAGTTGAAATATACTTCATATATCCTCCTAATTTCGGCTAATTCATCACTCCGATTTTCACCTGACAGGTAATCTCCGTGTAGCCGTTGCTTCCTTTTCTCTTTACTTTCAGATTGCAGGTGTCCTCCGGTTTTTGCTGCATAAGCTGTGTGCTGTACGCGGACACATTCGACACATCTGTATTGTTTACCGCCACTATCACATCACCGCTTTGAAGTCCTGAGACAAATGCCGGTGAATCCATGGTAACCTGCTTTATATAAACACCCTTTGGGATGTTATATCTGTTTGCTATTTTTTCCGTAACTGTAGTACATGTGATGCCTATGTACGGCACATCTGCGCCGCCCTCGAGCTTTTCAATGACCGGTGACAGATTACTTATGCTGACGGCCGTGAGCGTATTGTTTTCCTCCGCCGGATTGAAATCCTGCAGTGAAAGTCCTATGACCTGACCATCCGTATTGATGAGTATACCACTCTGTGACCTGTTGCTTGCGATATCTGTTGTGAGCACCGAGTAGTTGTTGTCCTGCGCCGACAGTTCGTTGGTTGTTGATGTTACAAGACCTGTGAGAATGGCATAGTTTGCTTCAAGTGCAATGACCGTTGCTCCCCTTGAAACAATATTTGAATTGCCAAGCTCCGCAACCGCTATAGCCGCTGTTGTGGCATCGTCCAAAAGTGATTTATCCACAGAAATAATCGCCATGCCTGTATTGCTGTCGTACTTGACCGGCGCAGCATCAGCCATCATGTCATTCACAAAGGTCACACTAAGCTTATCTGCCTTATCCACTACATTTTTCTCTGTCAGAATGATTAGCTGCTTTCCATTGTCCTTCAGTATCACTCCAACTCCCTGACCCTCAGTCTCATAGGAATTGTTGAAAATATCAGTGGCATCTGTCACGCCTGTGACTCCTACTACAAATTTCGTAGCTGTGGCACCCACTCTGTAGAGCTGGTTCTGCACTGCCTGATAATCTGCAAGTGTAGGCTTATAGGTCTGCGAAGACGGCTCCGAAGAAGCGCCTGACTGCGTGCTTTGTGTACCATTTTCACTATATGCATCACTGCTGTCATCTATGCCTGACTGCTGCGTGGCTGTCTGCACATCATTATTATTTTTCCCATCTGAAGCTTTTTTTGATTGTCTGTTGATAACCGGCAGAAATATAGCAAAAACAATGCTTGCAGCCACTGCAAATGCTACTCCGCAGAGTGCTGCTGTGCCTGCTTTTTTTGCAAGTCTTTTTTTATTCAGCGGTTTATCCTTTATCTTTTCTCTGATAAATTGCTCCATATCGTCACCCTGATTAGATGTCTTTAGTTACTATCTTACATTATATTCTGAATTATATTGCGTTGCAACCATATTTTTTCTTTGAGCACGGGCTTGTGGCATGTATCCGCCGGACTACTGCCCTGCTACCACCGGTGCTACGCTGCGTGGTCAAGATTCTGTATGGATTATGCATTTACTTTTTTCTATACATGACGAAACCGTCGCTACTCGCCTTCCCTGGCTCGATAGCTCCTTGCACCGGCATCCGTGCCGTGGCATTTCTGTGTTGTGAGTATAATCCTACAGTATCTAAGCCACTGCGCTATTCGCGCCGTTGATAGCAGTGCAATAGTCCGGCGGGTACATGCCGCAAGCCCTTACTTTTAGACTCGTTTCACCTAATATTCTCCAATATATCATAAATTTCTTTTCATACAAAAAGTGTCCTTTAAAGACACTTTTATAAGGCAGTAATTTTTAATGATTACATTGTAGCATAACCAATAATATCCCATTACATTTAGATATAATTTAATATGGTTTTTTAAGGAATTATCGGCTATAATATGTTAATATGAGTTTAAGCTTCAACTACCTATTAAAGATATTTTCAATAAATATCTGATACAGCAATATAAGGATATAGAAATGAATAAAAAAGTCTACAAAACATTGGAATATAACAAAATCCTCACCATGCTAAGCAGCTACGCAGCATGCGATGAGACGAAAAAGCGGTGTCTTTCGCTCGAGCCAATCACCGATTTATACGAAATCAGACATCTGCAGACCACCACTGCCGATGCACTAAGCCGCCTGTACAAGGACAGCGGAGTGTCCTTCGTGGGCATACACAATGTGCACGCTTCTCTAAAGAGACTCGATATCGGTGGTGCGCTGAATACGACTGAGCTTCTTCGCATCTGCAGTCTGTTGGAGGTTGCTAAGCGCGTGAAGGCTTATGGCAGAAGCGGCATGGACAATGAGAAGCAGGATTCACTCTCTAGTCTGTTTGCAGGGATTGAACCGGTTTCTGCGCTCTGCGATGAGATTAAGAGGTGCATTTTATCTGAGGAAGAGATTGCCGATGATGCGAGTCCTGAGCTTTTTAAGATAAGAAAGGGCATACGCGGCATGAACGACAGAATCCATGCGCAGCTCACCAAGCTCATGAACAACAGCACTACGAGGACATATCTGCAGGATGCGGTTGTGACCATGCGCGACGGCAGATATTGTCTGCCAGTAAAGGCTGAGGCAAAGGGCAATGTACCAGGCATGATGCACGACCAGTCCTCTACCGGCTCCACTCTTTTTATCGAGCCGATGGCTGTTGTCAATTTGAATAACGAGCTCAAGGAGCTTTTCATAAAGGAGCAGGAGGAAATTGAGAAAATCCTTGCTGCGCTCAGCGACAAGGTTGCCATGAATGCGGCTGCTTTGGAGCAGGACTACGAGCTTCTTTCAGAGCTTGACTTCATTTTTGCAAAGGCAAATCTGGCTAAATCATATAATGGTGTGGCACCGGAGTTCAACACCGAGGGGCATATCAATATCAGAAAGGGCCGTCATCCGCTTTTGGATGCTAAAAAGGTGGTTCCTATAGATGTGCGGCTCGGCGAGGACTATAAGCAGCTCATCATCACCGGACCAAACACAGGCGGTAAGACGGTTTCACTAAAGACTGTCGGACTTTTGACGCTCATGGGTCAGGCAGGCCTTCACATTCCTGCGGCTGACAGGTCAAAGCTCGCCATCTTTGAGGATGTCTTTGCGGATATAGGCGATGAGCAGAGTATTGAGCAAAGTCTCAGTACCTTCTCGTCTCACATGACCAATATCGTAAGGATTCTTGAAAAAGCCGATGACAGAAGCCTTTGCCTGTTCGATGAGCTCTGCTCAGGAACCGACCCTACAGAGGGTGCGGCGCTTGCCATCTCAATACTTAACAGGCTGCACCAGTATGGCGCCATCACCATGGCCACCACACACTACAGTGAGCTGAAGGTGTATGCGCTTTCCACAGACGGTGTGGAAAATGCCTGCTGCGAGTTCAACGTGGAGACCCTAAGCCCTACCTACCGCCTGTTAATCGGTATTCCGGGAAAGAGTAATGCTTTTGCAATCTCGTCAAAGCTTGGTCTGGACGAAAACATCATCGAGGATGCAAAAAGCAGGATTAATGACAACGACCTCGATTTCGAGGATCTGATTGCAAGTCTCGAGTCACAGCGGCAGACTATCGAAAAGGAACAGCTTGAAATCAACAGCTACAAGGCTGAGATTGAAAAGCTTAAGAAACAGCTCGAGGAGAAAAACGAGCGCATAGATAAGAGCAAGGACAAGATTCTGCGCAAGGCAAACGAGGAAGCCTACAAGATACTGCAGGATGCCAAGGAGCTCGCCGACAAAACAATCCGCAATTTCAACAAATACGGACAGGGACAGGCTCCTATGAGCCAAATGGAGAAGGAGCGCTCTGCCCTTCGTGACAAGATGAATGACAAGGAAAAGAAGCTGTCAGACATCAAGAAAAATACTGCCAAGGCAAATCACAAGGCACCTAAGAAGCTGCGCATCGGCGATTCTGTGCTTGTGCTTTCCCTCAATCTGAAGGGAACCGTCCACACTCTGCCAAATGCCAAGGGCGATTTGTATGTGCAGATGGGTATACTGCGCTCGCTCGTTAATATTAATGACCTCGTGCTCTTAAACGACGATGTCTCACCTGCCAAGAAGTACGGCGGCAGCGGAAGCAAGATAAAGATGAGCAAATCGCTGTCAGTTTCATCAGAAATCAACCTGATTGGAAAAACTACGGACGAGGCACTTGCTCTCTTAGATAAATACCTAGACGATGCATATATCGCTCATCTTTCATCTGTGCGCATTGTTCACGGAAAAGGCACCGGCGCACTGAGAAAGGCTGTGCATGGGCTCCTTAAAAGGACAAAAACTATTGCAGAATACCATCTCGGTGAGTTTGGTGAGGGCGATGCCGGAGTGACCATCGCAACCTTTAAATAAAGACAATTTACTTTTACGGAATATATATAATTTTTAAGAAGGAGATTAGAAATGGCTGTTAAACAGAAAATACTGATAGTAGACGACGACAACAATATAGCAGAGCTTATATCTCTATATCTGACAAAGGAATGCTATGACACCAAAATCGTAAATGACGGTGAGCAGGCGCTTATCGCATTTGAGCACTACAAGCCAAACATGCTTCTTTTGGACCTCATGCTTCCGGGCATAGACGGCTATCAGGTATGCCGTGAGATACGTGCAAAGTCCGATGTGCCGATTATCATGCTCTCCGCAAAGGGCGAGGTATTTGACAAGGTTTTAGGCCTGGAGCTTGGCGCCGACGACTATATACTAAAGCCCTTTGACTCAAAGGAGCTTGTGGCAAGGGTCAAGGCCGTGCTCAGACGCTTCCAGCCTGCAAAGCCTGAGGCCTATGCTTCCGTAGATATCAAGTGTGTGGAGTATCCGGGGCTTATTGTAAATCTGTCCAACTACTCTGTCACCTATGACGGACAGCAGATTGATATGCCGCCAAAGGAGCTTGAGCTTTTATATTTCCTTGCATCATCTCCAAATCAGGTGTTTACAAGGGAGCAGCTTTTGGACAATATATGGGGCTATGAATATGTCGGTGACACCCGCACTGTCGATGTACACGTGAAGCGTCTCCGCGAGAAAATCAAGGACAAGCCAACCTGGCGCATCGCAACTGTCTGGGGCATCGGATACAAGTTTGAGGTAAAATAATGAAGCACACCATCTACACTAAGCTGTTAATCAGCTATCTGATTTACGGTGTCATCGCTTTTTTAATCATATGCACCTTTACACAGCATCTCACCATAGACCATATCAAAAGGCAGGAGGCTTCCAATCTCTATAGGGAGGCCTCCATCATAGCAGGTGACTATGCCAGTGAATACTTTGGCTCATCCATGTCTCTTAGCGATTTCCAGAATCACATGAAAATCGTAGCCGACTATATGGATGCCGAGGTCTGGGTGGTCAGCCCTGCCGGCGAGCTGCTCATGGACTCAGATGATCCGTCAATTGGCATCGATATTCAAAACGACAGCTCAGATCCTGTCGTGATAAATGGCTTTGATGTCGCCGACTTTGGCAGCAGCAACTACATGATTGGTAATTTTTACGGTTCCTTCAAGCATCAGATGCTGTCCGTATTTTCACCGGTAAATGTCTCCTACCAGAATATCGGCTACATAGTCATTCACAAGAGAATGAGCCATATCACAGCAGGCGTAAACGGATTTATGAATATCTCCTTTTACACTGTCGCTCTAATTATTGCGGTGGCATTTGTTCTGCTTGTCATGCTGAGCCGCTCCATTTACCGGCCTATCTCCAAAATCACAAAGACCGCAAAGAAGTACGCAAAGGGTGATTTCACTGCCCAGATTGATGTACATTCCAATGACGAAATCGGATATCTGGCAAATACACTCAACTACATGGCGACAGAGCTCGATACTCTTGAGGAGGATCAGCGCAAGTTTGTTTCCAACGTGTCACACGACTTCCGCTCTCCTCTTACCTCGATAAAGGGCTATGTGGAGGCCATGCTGGACGGAACCATACCTGTTGAGATGCAGGATAAATACTTAAATATCATACTTTTCGAGACCGAGAGACTTAATAAGCTCACCAAGAGTCTTATCGATTTGAACCAGTTCGGTCATCATGGCATCCATCTGGATATTGCTGATTTTGACATCAATACGATGATCCGCACGACAATCCTCACCTTCGAGGGCAAATGCAGCGAAAAGGGCTTAAGCTTTGACCTGGTGCTCACCGGAAAAGAGCTTTTCGTGCGCGGTGATATGGTCAAAATCCAGCAGATTATTTACAACCTGATTGACAACGCTGTGAAGTTTTCAAACAATGATTCGAGTATCAAGATTGAGACGAGTATCAGAAATGAAAAGGTGTTTATATCTGTAAAGGACCACGGCATCGGTATACCAAAGGACAGCCTTTCAAAGATTTGGGAGCGCTTCTACAAGAGTGATTTGTCCCGTGGAAAGGATAAGCGCGGTACAGGACTTGGCCTGTCTATCGTTAAAGAAATCGTGCAGGCGCATGGTGAGAATATAAATGTGATAAGCACTGAGGGTGTGGGAACGGAGTTTATATTTACTCTGCCGCTCAGCAAAAAAGAAGGGTGAGGCACAGTATATTCCTCAGAAAAAAGCTCATTTCACTGATGCGAAATGAGCTTTTTTCATCATATTTTTATGGCTGGTATTTACTGCCGGCTTGATCGGTTACTGCGTAGTCGCCGCCGGATATGTCGGCTGTGGTTTCAAAGTCTGTGATGTCCTGATTTACGGTACCCTCAAACAGGTCATATGTGAAGGTGTAGCCCTGTGCCGATACCGCTTTGACATATATTTTGATATTGCTTGCGGCTGTTACCGGTATTAAGTCTTCGATTTTCACTGTGCCATCGAGACTGTGTAGCTTACCGTCGTCCTCTTTTGAGGCATCTGAGGTATCATTTTCCGCATCCTTCTTTGAGCCATCTTTTTTGGCATCATCCCTACGGCTTAAAGCGGATGTGACAGAGTCTGTGTCTGCACCTTCTGTGCCGTTTTCTGCCAACAGCTGTCTGATATCGTAGGTCTTTAGCTCTGTATCTGAGCTTGCGACCACGAGCTGCACACTGCTAAAGTCAAAGTAATCATTTCCCATGACTGCTACATCTACATCTGTGCCAAGCTTTATGCTGCCATTGTCAAAGGTTGGTTTATCGGCAAGTATACCGGATGCTACATTTTTGAACACTGATGTCACACCCTCAAACTCATCGAGCACCTCTGTGCTTCTCTTATTTCCGTCAACAAACAGAAATGTCACATTGCCCGCATAATCCTCAGACAGAGGAAGTGTGGCCTCACCGGTATACTTTATGCCGTTTAGCTCGAGCGGTATCTCGTTTGTACCGAAAAATACACTGGTTTTTGTATCTTCTGTGTACTCCTTTGGCACTACCGAGATAGAGACTGTGTAGGTCATATCGGTGAAGTCTGCACTTTTTAAGGAAATGTCCCAGTCTGTTATGAGGCTGGCCTCCTCCTCAAGAGTGGACTTGATATCATCCTGCATGGTCTGCACATCGGAAAGTATCACTGATGTGTTGTCTGATGTGTATGCCATCTGTGTCTCGAGCTTTTTTATTCTGTTATTAAGCAATACTGCCCCCGCAATAAGTGCGGCGAGCAGTATTATGGTAATCGCATTGAAAATATTCTTTTTCAAATTCATATTATAGTGTTATTCCTCATCTTCCTCTGCAGCTATAGCTATTCCAAGCTCCTCAAGCTGCTTTGGATCTACAGTTCCGGGTGCCTCTGACATGAGGTCCGAAGCGTCCTTTACCTTAGGGAATGCAATAACCTCCTTGATATTGTCTGTATGTAACATATGCATGCAGATACGGTCAACACCAAAGGCAAGTCCTGCGTGTGGCGGTACACCATATGAGAATGCGTCAAGCAGGAATCCAAACTGCTCATGCGCACGCTCCTTTGTGAAGCCAAGCACCTCAAACATCTTCTCCTGGATGTCATCCTGATGGATACGCACTGAGCCTCCACCGAGCTCTGTACCATTGAGTACGATATCATATGCCTTTGCACGAACTGCGCCAGGATCTGAATCTATCTTGTCCCAATCCTCCTCCATAGGCATGGTGAATGGATGATGCATTGCCATAAATCTGTTTTCCTCATCAGACCACTCAAGGAGTGGGAACTCTGTTACCCAGAGGAAATTGTACTTGTTCTCATCAATCAGGCCAAGCTCAGCTCCGAGCATGAGACGAAGCGCTCCGAGTACATTCCATACGATTTTATTCTTGTCAGCTGCGAAAAGGAGTAAATCTCCCGGCTTTCCGTTCATCTTTGCAACAAGTGCATCAAGCTCAGCCTCTGTCATAAACTTGGCAAATGACGACTTGTATGTGCCATCCTCATTGATGCACAGATAAGCAAGTCCCTTTGCTCCACAGCCCTTTGCGTGCTCTACAAGCTTGTCAATCTTCTTACGAGGCATCTTTGCCTGTCCCTCTACATTGATACCGCGGACAGAGCCACCGTTTTCAAGAGCTCCGGTGAATACTCCAAAGCCGCAATCCTTTACCACATCCGAAACGTCGCAAAGCTCCATACCAAAGCGTGTATCAGGCTTGTCAGAACCAAATCTGTCCATAGCCTCCTGCCAAGGCATACGCTTAAACGGAATCTCAACATCCACATTGATAACCTCTTTGAAAAGGTGCTTTAACAGTCTCTCATTTACCTCGATTACATCATCGATATCTACAAATGAAAGCTCCATATCGGCCTGTGTAAACTCAGGCTGTCTGTCTGCACGCAGATCCTCATCACGGAAGCATCGTGCAATCTGGAAATATCTGTCATAGCCTGAAGCCATCAGAAGCTGCTTAAAGAGCTGTGGTGACTGAGGAAGCGCATAAAAATGTCCGTGGTGTATACGGCTTGGCACGAGATAATCCCTGGCTCCCTCCGGTGTAGACTTGCAAAGGATTGGTGTCTCTATCTCCAAAAAGCCCTCGTTTGCCATGAAATCACGCATCACGCGAAGCACATTGCTTCTGAGCATAAGGTTTCTCTGGATATCAGGGCGGCGAAGATCCAGATAACGGTATTTAAGTCTGATGTCCTCGCTTGTCTTTGAATTCTCCTCGATCTGGAATGGAGGTGTCTGTGCCTCTGAAAGCACTCTGATTGAGGTAGCGATAACCTCGATATCACCTGTCTTTAAGTTCTCATTGACAGCGGCTGTTCTCTTCTGGACAGTTCCCTCAACTGCGATAACGAACTCACTTCTTAAGGTGCCTGCCTTTTCAAAGCCCTCTGCACCTACATTCTCCTCACCGAACACTATCTGAAGTATTCCGCTTCTGTCTCTTAAATCTACGAAAATGAGACTTCCTAAATTTCTTCTCTTCTGTACCCAGCCCATCACGGTGACCTTCTCACCGATATTGGCATTTGATACCTCTGTACATCTATGGCTTCTATGTAAGCCCTGCATTGATTCTGCCATTTTATGCTCCTTATATTTCTATATATTTATTCGTAATAACTGTTTGGTGACACGCTGCTACCTATCTGTTGAAGAACTCCACAAACTCCTCGTAGCCCTCTTTCATGAGCTGCTCCTTTTGGAATTTCTTGTTCTTGTTCATGCGCACAACAAGCACCTGCTGTCCGTTTGCTCTTGCGTCCTTTGCCTGGTTCATAACATCAACAAGCTTGTCTGCCGGATATTTCTTCTCAACAAGATAAGCCACCTTCTTCGGACTCTCAGGAATCTTGAAGCCGCTCTCCATGAGAAGCAGGATAATTCTCTCAAAACCGATTGAAAAACCACAGGCCGGTACATCGTTTCCGGTGAACTTTCCAATCATCTTGTCATATCGTCCGCCACCACCGCAGGCTGCGCCAAGCTCAGGCATTGATATCTCAAAAATAGTTCCTGTATAGTAGCTCATTCCACGAACGAGTGTAGGGTCAAATACGAGCTCAAACTTTGCTCCCTTTGTGGCATTGACAGCCGTAGCTATCTCTGTCATATTTGTAACCACTTCTTCGTCTAAATATTCACCGAGCTTTTCTGAAAGTATTTTTACACCCTCAGTGACATCCCTTGTCTGCTCCAAAAGCTTGAACAAATCAAGATATTTGTCAATATTTTCCTGTGGATAGCCGTCCTGTGCAAGCTCACTTGCTACGCCCTCCACTCCTATCTTGTCCATCTTATCGAGTGTGATAAATACGCTGTCGTAATCCTCCTCAGTGAAACCACTGTAGGCTGCCATTGCCTTTAGGATTCTTCTCTCGTTGATCCTTATCTCAAAGTTCTCGAAGCCGAGTCTGCCGATTGTGGTAGTGGTTGCTGTAATCAGCTCTATCTCTGCCAGATTGCTTGGCTCTCCGAGTATATCTATATCACACTGTGTAAACTGTCTGTAGCGGCCTCTCTGAGGTCTGTCTGCTCTCCACACACTGCCCATCTGGAGTGCCTTAAACGGCGATGGCAGGTTGTTGGCATTGTTTGAATAATATCTTGAAAGCGGCACTGTAAGGTCATAGCGCATTCCAAAGTCTACTACATCAGACTCTTCCTTTGCTGTCTCCAGATTCAGCTTCTCGCCTCTCTTCATTACCTTGAAGATCAGCTTCTCATTTTCTCCGCCCTGCTTGCTTGTGAGATTTGCTATATTCTCCATGCATGGTGTCTCTATCGGTGTAAATCCGAAGCTTCTGTATGTTTCCTTGATCACACTTGTCACATAATCACGGATTTCCATCTCTGCAGGTAGTATATCCTTCATGCCGTTGACCGGCTTTTTGCTCAGTGCCATTTGGTTTCCTCCATCTATATTAAAATATTGAATTCATTAGCTATTCTATTATACTTTTCGGTTTTGCAATCGTCAAGGGTTTATGGCAATTATACGGGCTGCAGGCTACGGCATCGCTAGGGCGCACGCATATGCTTTGCTTTCGCTACGCTTTGCTGCTAAGATTCTGTACGGATTATGCTTTTTGCGCTTCTATGTCTGACGAAACCGTCGAAACGCGCCTTCCATGGCGCGGTTCTCCTTGACTTGCCTTCCATGGCAAGTCATTTCTGCGCTTCATGTGCATAATCCTACAGTATCTAAGCGGCTTCGCTATTCGCTCAATCAAAACATATGCGTGCGCCCTATCTGTGCCATAGCTTGCAGCCCTTACTCTGTGACAGTATTTTCATTTGCCCGGTTGCTTCCAAGTTACTTCAATAAACTTGGTTGTACTGCAAAGATAACAAGCATCTACTGTGAAGGGTTACAAATGCTAATGCACATCTACTGTAGATGGCTGCAAACACTAATATGCATCTAATGTGATTGATTGCCGCTACTGATGTGCCGCTACTAATGTACCTCTACTGTGGCGGATTGCAGATACCACATGGAGACAGCCCCATGGATTTTGCTTCATCAAGCGTTACCTCTGTGTCGCTCTTTTTCAGTGTCCGACAGCCTGCGCGGTGATATTTCTTACCGGTTGCGGTGATATGAACCATCGTCTCACTATTTGAGGAATCTGCAGAACTATTTTCTGCTGCTGAGCTGTCTGAGCCTGATGATGCACTTCCTGTTATACTGCTTGAAGAGCCGGATTCTCCTGCCCCGCTTCCAGCGCTGCTCTGCGAGCCTTCATTTTGCTGTACTCCCGTCTTCCCACTCTGCTCCTGTGGGGTGGTGCCATCCAGCCAGCTATCACCATTCTCATAGTTTATTCCGACTCCGGGCTGCACATTATAGCAATAAACATTAAAAAGTATGCCACCGCCGTTGTCCTCAACCGACTTTGCCTCTATGAGAACACCGTTTGCAACAAGATTGCTGCCCGAGAACATCGGAGTCACCCTGTAGAGCACATGATTTCCTGTATTGTTTACATAATCCGCTACCAGGTTTTCAAACGGCAGCATCCCCTCCACATTCAGGTATCTCGTACCTGTAATAAGGTTCTTTGGATTGGCATTCTCCCCGGCAAGCTGATATCCAATAAGATGACAGCGATTATATAAATACCTGTCCTTTATCACATCATACTTCACTGTATGCCAGCCCGATGGCTTTATCATACCTATCTTGCCACGCTTCTCAGTCGGCATGATTTCCTTACAGATATTGGCATAAGCCACACCACATCTGCCAAGTGAATCTAAATCGCTGTAGTTTTCAAAAGCAGTGGTAGTCATATCGCTGTCCGTAAAAAAAGGCTCATTGTTATTGATAGCCACGTATGCTTTGCCATCATATGCAGGAATCGCATCGAGGGAAACATAGGAATTGTTGTTTACAAGATCTTCCTGTGGCTTTCCTGCATCCGCCTGTCCTGTACCGTTAGCACATGAATCAGCTTCAGACGGATCACTTCCGCTCTGTGCACCATCTGCATTATCCGTGCTTCCTAATGCACCGGAAGAATCCTCACCTGCTACAACAGCTCCTGCGACATGCCCGGCAGCTTCAGTGCCTGATAAATTAGTGGAGGCACAGCCTGTAAAAATTGTAGCAATTGCAAGTATCTCACATAGTGCAATTGCTGTTTTTTTCCTTAACTTAAGCCATATGTTCATAATAAAATCACTCTTTCTATCTATTAATTGATATTGGATTTCCCCTAATTAAATGAATACTTAGATTTCTAAATTTAATATACTTTCATTTCCTCACTCCGTTTATTATAGCAAACAATTGTTCGTTTTTCAACCTTTGCTGTAAAGCTATACATTCCCCACTATTTGGACAGTTACTGTTCACACCTAACAGTACAACCCGCGACGCGCTCTTAGTGGATTACCACCACAGCGTAAGGGCCGTAAGCCCCGCCCGGCGGGGTGCAAACGGACTCTCGTGAGAGCGCATAGCGAAGCTGGTTAGATACTGTAGGAT
>OCLF01000339.1_pt1 | contig 14190 bp, 8 predicted proteins | sample 1502881 | NCBI WGS metagenome assembly OCLF01 (sample SAMN03418267, study PRJEB22391) | human gut metagenome | biome: human-gut; feature: organic feature; material: feces | host: Homo sapiens | place: Tanzania | collected 2013-01
CACGCTCATGGAACATACGGTCCAATATCCAGTCGGTGATGAACGGACGGAGGAATCTGTCCTCCTGGAAGTTCAAGCCGTAGCTCTGAATCTCCTCACGGGTCATGCCGAGGGCTGGGGCAAACTGTCCGAGCAGGCCATGAACGCTATCTACAGGGATTTCCCAGATGCGGAAGAAGCCGAGCACATGGTCGATGCGATAGGCATCAAAGAACTTCGACATGTTCTGGAAGCGGCGGGTCCACCACTGGCAACCATCCTTCAGCATCTCATCCCAGTTGTAAGTAGGGAATCCCCAATTCTGACCATTCACAGAGAAGTCATCTGGTGGAGCACCCGCCTGACCGTTCAGATTGAAGTACTTAGGCTCCATCCAGACATCGCAGCTGTGGCGATGTACACCGATAGGAATATCACCCTTCAGGATAACGCCCTTCGCCTTGGCATGTTCGTGCGCCTCCTGCATCTGCTTGTTCAGGATGAACTGCACGAAGTAGAAGAACTCCACATTCTGGTACGCCTCGGTTTCAGGGTTGGTCAAATCCTTGCGCTCAGCCTCATCCCAGATGTTATGGTCTGGCCACTGAGTGAAGTCGGCAGTGCCATTCTTGTCGCGCAGGTAAGAATACTGTGCGTAAGGCACGAGCCACTGTTGTGTATCCTGAATGAAAGCCTTGAAATCGGCTCCCGACATCATCTTTTTACCTTCCTGTGCAAATATCTGCTGCAAATATTCCTGCTTAAACTCATTCACCTTCTCATAATCAATCTGAGGCAAGGCATTGAGCTCCTGACGGGTCTTCTCAGCCTGCTTACGAGCCTTCGCATCCTTCAATGCAGGCAAGGCATTCAGATCGACAAACATAGGATGAATGGCGAAGACACTGATGCAGCTATATGGATAACTGTCAGTCCAGGTATGGGTGATGGTGGTATCATTGATTGGCAGAAGCTGAAGAACCTTCTGACCGGTAGATGCCACGAGATCAATCATCGTCTTGAGATCGCCGAAATCGCCCACACCGGCACTTTTCTCGCTACGCAAAGAGAATACTGGCACCTGTGTTCCGGCAAGCTTGCGGTTGTAAAGGGCGAAGAATGCCTGATCCAGTTCGTAAGTGATGGCATCACCGGCTTTCATCTCAGGAAGGTCGATGGTGCGGTTCATGGATGTTTCCCAGATCAGCGAATCCTTCTTCTCATTATATGCCACAAACTTAAATTCCATGTGATTAGACTGCAGATGTACTGCATCCAGTTCTGCAACCCACTCATTATAGGTATGTTGTGTCATTTTCAGCATCTTCTTGGCATTCCATGCGCCCAACAGGTTATCAGCGCCCACAACACCTAAGCGATCACCGTCGCGAAGCTGAGGAGCACGCACCACGAGGCGCACGGTCTTGGCATCATTCTGCTCCTTCATCTCTTCTGGAGCCTGATGATTGATACAGTCTGTAAAGGCACTGCTATAGAGATATGCATCCTCTGGAATCACCTTCCAATGATCATACTGGGTCAGATTATTAGCCTTCAGGGCTGTAAGTTCCAGACGATGCTTCACGAGAAGCCACTCGGTCTTAACCACCACGCCATCGCGCTCTACACTATAATAATAGGTATAAGCTTTGGCGGGTTGTTTTACACACCAGTCAACCGACCACTCCTTACCATTGAGAGTAGCCATCGGAATTTTCAATTCCTCTTCATCATCCTCCTGTATGTTCAAGACGAGTTGCTCGCCGAACATTGTTCCGTATTCGATATGAAAATGTATCGTCATAAGAGTTCGTTAGAAGTTAGTTTATATTTAATTTTATTATTTTCAGTGCGAAATTAGCAAAAAAAATCGTAAGTATATAGTTTCTATTTGCACAATTTCAGATAAAACAAATGCAAACGTTTGCATAGGTTTTATCTATACACTTATTCATGACCTTTGATAATGCCAACAGACAATGCTCCGGCGATAAGCAACACGCCAGCCACAATCATCATATCGCTCTGATGAGAACCGATCAGGCTCAGGATAGTACCACCGCAGATGGCAGCCACAATCTGAGGAATGCAGATGGTTCCATTGAACAACCCCAGGTAAGCACCCATGTGTCCATAGCCCTGCAGAGCATTGGTTACGAAAGTAAAAGGCATCGCCAGCATGGCTGCCCAACCGGCACCAATCATCAGGAATGGGATAAACTGCAAGTACTGGTCGTGAAGGAATGGAATGAGAGCAAAGCCCACACCACCGATAATCAAGCTGACGGCGTATGCCATCTTGGTATTCTTGAACTGAGGAAGAACCACTGCCCAAAGCACACTACCAACTGCCTGAACAGCGAAGAGAATGCCTACCCAGTTACCAGCCTCCTGGAACTCAGCCGATTTAGGATCGGTAGTATTCCAAACAGTCTCGGCGATGGCACCGGTAGAATAGTTCCAGAGATAAAGGAAGCCTGCCCAGCAGAAGAACTGAACCAGTCCAACCTTCCAGAAAGTAGATGGAGCATTGCACAGCAAAGTGAACCAATTAGCCTTATCTTCAGAAGCATCAGCATTAGAATTCTTCACTCCTCGTTCTTCACTCTTCACTTCATTATACTCCGCATACTGCTGAGGATTCCATTCCTTCACCTTCATCGTAGTATAGATGACGCAGAGAATGAGGATGGCAGCACCCACATAGAACGACCAGATAACAGAATCCGGCACTACGCCCTGTTCCGCTACATTCTTGATTCCCAGGAAGGTAAAGAGGAATGGGAAGATATATCCAGCCACAGAGCCGGCATTGCAGAGGAAACTCTGGATAGAGTAAGCCTTCGCCTTCTGCTTCTCGTTCACCATGTCGCCCACCAGCATCTTGAAAGGCTGCATCGCCATGTTAATGCTCGTATCCAGGAACATCAGGGCTATCAGTCCGAAGAGCATGGCTCCGCTCACGGTAAGGCCCAGCGAACCGGCATTCGGCAGCAGGCACATCACGAGGACGGCTATCGTGGCTCCCACGAAGAGATAAGGGATGCGGCGACCGAATCGGCACCAGGTCTTATCGCTCAGCGTACCTACGATAGGCTGTACCAGGATTCCCATCAATGGAGGGAGAATCCAGAAATAACTCAAGTTGTGTGGGTCAGCACCCAACGTTGCAAAGATTCGGGAGATGTTGGCGCTCTGAAGGGCGTAGGCAATCTGTACCCCGAAGAAACCGAAGCTCAGGTTCCAGAGCTTCCAGAAACTCAAATCAGGTTTTTGTGTCATATTGTTGTTATTTTAAATTTCAAAGTTCGGTGTTCAAAGTTCAAGCTTATCTCGTAGTTCCTCTTACCACGAGTCGGGTTCTCACCACTCTTTTCTCCACATCATCCTTCTGGATGGATCCCTCCACCTGTCCGATGAGGATATTTGCCGCTTCCTCGCCCACTGCTACGCCTCGCTGCTCCACGGTGGTAAGCATCGGGTCGCTCGCCTTGGCACGGTCGCCATTGGTAAAACCGCAGATACTGATGTCATCAGGCACAGCGTATCCCATGCGCTTGGCGGTATAGAGGATGCCGATGGCTGTATCGTCGTTGATGGCGAAGAAAGCATCCGGCACTTCATCCTGCTCCAGGATTTCAGGCGTGATAGCCTCAGCCTGCGCACGGTTATCGCAGATTCTCACCCAGTCAGGGTTCTCGGTAAGCCCATGCTTCACGATGGCATCATGGTAACCGTTGTATCTGTTTTTGGAAATCTCCATGTTCATTGGCGAACCATAGAAGGCTATCTTCTTACAGCCCGTATCGATGAGATGGGTCACGGCGGTGAAGGCACCCATGTAGTCATCCACCACCACTCTGGAGCAGTTCACCCCCGTACAGATTCGGTCGATGAAGACGAGCGGCACACCATTGTCCATCAACTTCTCGAAATGGTCATACTGTTTGGTATCCTTCGCCTGCGAAACGATGATGCCACACACCTTATTCTTATAGAAGTCTTCACAGATAGCCACCTCTCGGTCGTATCGCTCCTTGCTCTGCGCCACCATCACACGATATCCCCTGGCTCTCGCCTCCTCCTCAATTCCCGAGAGGATAGACATAAAATAATAGTGAACCATCTCGGGAATGATAACTCCGATTACCTTCATCGGCTGCACCCTGCTGTGGCGAAGTGCCTCGCCGATGATGTTCGGATAGAAGTTATGTTCACGTGCGTATGCTTGAATACGCTCCTTCTGGGCAGCACTGATTCTCGGACTGTCCTTCAATGCTCGGCTCACCGTGGCGATGCTTACCCCCAGGTCGCGAGCAATATCCTTCATTGTTATATTGTTATTTTCGTTCATGTTGTTTCTAAGTTACGCTGCAAAATTAGACAAATATCCGTTATCTTGTACCTTTTTTCTTGATTAATATCAAGCAAATCAAGTGCAAACGTTTGCGCATAAGAAATAACGGAATTAACTAAAAAATAGTGCATTGTATCGAAAAACACCGTAAATTTGCACCCAGAAAGAATAAGCAACGCAAAACCTCGACCTATTTTTTATAAAACAAGGCCAGAGACTAACAATGATATTCAACTACGAATTTAAATATAATTATAAACATAAACTTAAAAATCAAGCAAAATGATGAAGCAGGTAAAATTTAAATTGCCTCTCAGAGCATTGACCCTCGCAGGTGGTCTGCTTCTGACAGCAAGTTCCTTTGCGCAGACAGCTGCGATTAAGGGACACGTGAAGGATGCTTCCGGTGAGCCTATCATGGGTGCTACCATTACAGTGAACGGTAAGGCAGTAGGTATTACCGACATGGATGGTAACTTCTCTGTTGACGCAGCTCCAGGTGCTAATCTTACTTTCACCTATCTGGGAATGACTCCACAGACTGTGAAAGCAGCTAACAACATGAACATTACCTTGGCAGATGACTCTAAGTCTTTGAACGAAGTCGTTGTCATCGGCTACGGTGTGGCTAAGAAGAACGACTTGACTGGTTCCGTTACAGCTATCAAGCCTGATGAGAAGAACCATGGTATCATTACTTCCGCACAGGATATGATCCAGGGTAAAATTGCCGGTGTAAATGTAAACTCATCAACGGGTGCTCCTGGTGATGGTGCACAGATTCGTATCCGTGGTGGTGCTTCTCTTACTGCGAGCAACAACCCATTGATTGTTATCGATGGTATGCCTATGGATAACAATAATACAAAGGGTGTTAACAACCCTCTTTCTCTTGTCAATCCTAACGATATCGAGAGCTTCACCGTATTGAAGGATGCTTCAGCTACAGCCATCTATGGTTCCCGTGGTTCTAATGGTGTCATCATCATTACAACCAAGAAGGGTCGTAGCGGTCAGAAGCCACAGGTTTCTTACAATGGTACACTTTCAGTAAGTACTGTTGCCAAGAAGATGGATGTGATGAATGCTTCTGAATATACAGACTTCATCAAGAACTATTATGGTGAAGATTCTTCTGCCTACAAAGGTTTAGGCTGGAAGAAGTTCAACGAAGATGGAACTCCAGATTATTCTGCCGGCACATACGATACCGACTGGCAGGACGAGATTTACCGTGCAGCTGTCAGTCATGAGCATAATGTAAGTTTAACAGGTGGCATCAGCAAGCAGTCTTGGTCTATGCCATATCGTGTCAGCGTAGGCTACACTGGTCAGGAAGGTATCTTGAAGGGTTCTGACTATAAGCGCGTTACCGCAGGCTTCAACATCAATCCTTCATTGCTCGACAAGCACCTCAACCTGAACATCAACGGTAAGTATTCTTACTCAAAAACAAATCCAGGTGGACAGGATGCAGTAGGTGCAGCTGTCTCTATGGATCCTACCCGCCCTGTAAAGAGCAGCGACGAGAAATTCAAGAACTGGGGTGGCTATTGGCAGTGGGCATTACCTACTACCTCATATGACCCAACATTCCCATATAACCGTAACGACGATGCTCCTACTAACCCTGTAGAAAAGGTTGATAATTACAACTTCCACAAGAGTGCAAACATTCTTTTGGGTAACATAGAGGCAGACTATAAGATTCATGGTTTTGAGGATCTTCATTTGCATGCTAACTTAGCTGGTGAATATAGCGATGGTGGTGAGTATACTCGCAACAACCCTAAATCCACATACGGATACTACTATGGAGGTACTACTGATAATACAGAGAAAAAGTATAACCTCGTAGCAACAGCTTATGCTCAGTATACCAAAGATTTCAATAAGGCTAACCATTTTGACATCACAGCTGGTTACGAATATAGCCACATGAAATATTGGGGAAACGAATGGAGCATATCAAGATATCCTAGTACAAATGAGGGAAAAGACGACGCAGGCAATCCTCTTGCAGGAACAGTTAAATCTTCTAAAGAACTCTACTGGAAGGGACAGACTTATCTTGTGAGCTGGTATGGTCGTGCTAACTATTCTTTGTTGGATCGTTACCTCCTTACATTTACAGCTCGTTACGATGGTTCTAGCCGCTTTGCTGACGGACACCGTTGGGGTTTCTTCCCTGCAGCAGCCTTCGCATGGCGCGTTAAAGAAGAAAGTTTTCTGAAAGATGTTGAAGCTATCAGCGATTTGAAACTTCGTTTGGGTTGGGGTAAGACTGGTCAGCAGGATACAGGTAAAGAGTATTACACAGCTACCTATAAGAAGAGTACTGATAATCACTACACCTATCCTATTGGTGGTAAGGACAACAACCCAGGATTACTGTATCGCCCATTGGCATACAATGATGAACTGACTTGGGAAACAACTACCACATGGAACTTTGGTCTCGATTATGGTATGTTCGATCAGAGATTGGTAGTCAACTTTGATGCTTACTACCGCAAGACAACCGACTTGCTCAGCACAACAACCATCGCGGCAGGTCAGAACTTTGACAATGCGCTCTTGATGAATGCAGGTACATTGGAGAACAAGGGTTTTGAGGTTGCCATTACCGGTCGTCCTATCCAGACAAAAGACTGGTTCGTAGAGCTTAGCGTCAACGCAGCTTACAACAAGAACGAGATTACCGAACTTGCTGGTGGTCGTGATTTGATGGAGGCAGGTATGAAGGTAGGTCAGGATCAGGCAATCACCTATCATAAGGTAGGAAAGCCAGCCAACTCATTCCTGGTTTACCAGCAGGTATACGATCAGAACGGACGTCCAATCATGGGTTGCTATGTAGACCGCAATGGTGATGGTTCTATTGACGAGAACGATAAATACTTCTATAAGAACATTGTTGCTCCTTGGACTGGTGGTTTCAGCTTCAAGATTGCATACAAGAACTGGGACCTCGGAAGTAACTTCCGTGCAAGCCTCGGAAACTATCTCTACAATGGATACGCTGAGGGTGCAATAAATACGAAAGAGATTTGTAGTGCTAAGGGATATTACAAAAACAGCACAAAGGATATTGTAAATTTGGGCTGGACTTCATACAACTATCCTCTTACTGACTACTTCGTTCAGAATGGTAGTTTCCTGAAGTGCGATAACATCACTTTGGGCTATAATTTTGATAAAGTATTGAAGATGGGTAACTACAAGGGTATCTCAGGTCGTATCTACGCCTCATGCTCTAACGTGTTTACTATCACAAAGTATAAAGGTATTGACCCTGAAGTAACATCAGGTAAGGATGACAACATCTATCCACGTTGCCGCACATTCCTGCTCGGTCTGAACCTCAACTTCTAACAATTTAAAATAGATTTCAATATGAAACTCAATAAATTCAAAACAATCGTCCCTGCTGCAGCTCTTCTGCTTTCTGCAAGTTTGTGCTCTTGTATGGATGATTTGAACAAGGGAAACATTGACCCAACTGTTGACCCTGATCCTAACATCACAGGCTTGTACAGCAAGTGCTACGCTGGTCTTATCATGGAAGGTAATGACGGTACTGCCGATTTCACTATCGATGATAACGGTAAGTCAACTCTTCTCCGTAACATATTCAACTTCAACGAACTTCCTACAGATGAGGCTATCTGTTGGTGGTCGGATGGTGGTCTCACCGATATCAGCTACAATAAGTTCGATGCAGGTAATGCAACCTTGAAGTATTTGTACTATCGTCTGATGTCAAACATCTCTTATGAGAACCATTTCTTAAGTCTCGATGCAGCAAAGGCTGATAAAACTAAGTATGCAGAGGTTCGCGTCATTCGTGCCTACAGCTATTTACTGATGCTCGACTTCTTTGGAGATCCTACATTCATAGACAAGATTTCAGCAGAGACACCACGCCAGGCACACTCTTACAATTCAAAGTTTGAGGAAGGCAAAACATATACTCGCGCTGAGCTTCTTCAGTTAGGTCGTGAGTTCTTGTTCAACTGGGTAGAAAGCGAATTGCTTGCTGCAGAGCCAGACCTGTTGGAGGCAAAGCCAGAGACAGATACAGATCCTGACTATGGTCGTGTAGACCAAGGCACATGCTGGTTGCTTTTAAGCCGTCTGTACCTCAATGCTGGTACATACCTCAATAACGATGGTCAGAACAATCCTTATTGGAACAAGGCTCTCGAATATGCCGAGAAGGTTATCAACTCACCATATGCCCTCTTCGATGACAGCAAGATGTCTAATGACGCAAAGGCCAATGGCTACAAGCCATACGACTTGCTCTTCATGGGCGATAATGGTTCTAATGGTGCAAGTTGCGAGGCTCTTCTTCCATTGATGCAAGATGGTGCTATCACTCAGGGATGGGGTGGCTCGATGTTCTTTGTTGCAGCTCTTTGGGATGCTACGATGCAGACTGTTACAGATAAGGATGCTGCCACTACTGCCAACACATGGTCAGGTATGCGTGTTCGTCCAGAATTCGTAGAGAAGTTCTTTACTGATCCTAACGTTGTTGTCGGCAAGAAGACATCAGAACTTCGCGCTATGAATATTGACGACCGTGCTCTACTCTGGGGTATTGGTACAGATGATGGCAAGCGTACATTGTCAGTTGTTGATAACGATAAATTCATCAAGGGTATTGCAACAACAAAGTGGAATAATAACTATTCTAACAATGGTACTCCTCATGATAACTTCTGTGTAGATACCGACTTCTTCCTCTTCCGTGTAGCTGAGGCTTACCTCAATGCAGCTGAGGCTGAGATGCACCTCAATGGTGAAAGCTCGGCTAAGGCAAAGAAGTATATCGATGCTCTTCGCAACCGTGCTCATGCAGAAGTTCATGCTTCTTACACTCTTAACGATATGCTCGATGAGCGTGCCCGTGAGTTGTATTGCGAAGGTCTCCGCCGTACCGATTTGATCCGTTTCAACCAGTTTGGTGGCAGTCAGGCTACATACAATTGGGAACTCAAGGGTGGTAGCGCTAATGGTACAACCTTCGCCAAGACCTATAATGTATATCCTCTCCCATCTTCAGAGGTTCTTTCTAACAAGAACTTGACACAGATTGATGGATATAACGAGGTCAAAAACTAAAGTATAATAGAATTATAAAAGAAAACGCAATATGAAGAATAAATATATAATTGGTGCTCTGCTTGTCGGCATCATCAGCTTATTCGCATCATGTTCGGATGACAACGACTCAAACCCAACGCTGATTCAGCCTACGGAGTTCAAGTTGAATACTCCAGAATATGTAAATTCTACTATTGACTTGGCGCATTCTACAGAATTAGGCCTTACATGGTCACAGCCTAAGTACACAGCAGACAATGCTCCAATCAATGTAACATACGAGATACAGGTTTCTCCTACTAACTCTTTCACAGTTTCTACTGACGAAGCTGCGGCAGACGAAAGTGGCGAAAAGGTGCCAGACTACGCTGTTCTTAGCAATACCACACAGAGATGTGATATTTCAGCCTCTGCTGAAGAAGTTGACAAAGCTTTGGTGAAGATTCTGAAATGGAAAGAAGACAATGTTCCTGCTGAGCAGGAGGTGTACGTTCGTATGAACGCTTTCATTCTGGAAGGCACAAATCATCTGAACCCTATCGCATCAAACTCAGTAAAGCTTAACGTAAATCCTTACTATATTGAGTTGAAGGATGCTACTCCTATCATGTGGTATCTTGTAGGTAACATGTTCGGAGGCAATTGGGGCGATAAGAAGGAAGATATTGGCGTAAAAGCTTTCCCTATGTTCCTGAAGCCTAACTACTCTTACGACAAGAAGACTGGTGCAGGCGAGGTAGAATACACCAACTACTTCATTACGGGTGATTACAAGGACAATGGAGACGTTGATGGAGCAGGTTTCAAGATTCAGTCAGACTTCGATTGGACTCACAGTATGAATTCCAAGGGCAACACTGCGGGCACAATAGTATATCGTGCTACTGAGGGCGAAAGTGGTCACATCGTAGCTCCAAAAGCAGGTTACTTCACAATCACAATTAACACTGCAGACAATACTGCTACAATGAAAGAATACGAGGGTACAGTGAAGGATTATGGTACTATCCAGATTGCTGGCTCATTCAACGATTGGGCAGATACTCCAATGCTTCCTTACAACACTGAGGGCGTTGAGAATCACGCTTGGTACTATGTAATGGAAGTTCCTGCAGGCGAGACTGTACAGTTCAAGTTCAAGATTAACGATGGTTCTACTTGGGGTACAAGTTGGGGATATGGCGCAGAAGATGGCGCTATCAACATGTATGGTAAATGTGGTACAGGTGGTAACTCTAACCTCGGCTTGGCAGAAGGCAAGTATGTCATCTCATTCAACGACATCACAGGTGCATTCAGCATCGTTAAATTGTAAATCACTTAAAGTATAGACAATTATGATTAAGAAAATATTATTGGGAATGACCCTGCTGATGTCTATGGTGTCTTGCACCGAGGACTTCACCGATTGGGGTAAACCACAGACCAATCCTCAGGAGGATGCCGTAACATTCGGTAATGGTAGCGTAGCTCCCGTTGAGGTCATCAACTTGGCTGACGTTCAGACAGAGAAGGTAAAAGTAGCGAGCATTGTTGCTCCTACTTCTTCCGACGCGGCCTATAAACCAAACTTCAAAATCAATTTCGATGGTCAGACATTCGATATTGACGCTGAGGGCAATATGGCAAAAGCCGACTTGGTAAACTATATAGTAGAAAAGTTTGGCAAGCGTCCTTCCGAGCGCGACATCGATGCCACTCTCGACGCATGGGTTAACAATGGATCGACAGCCGTCAAGATGGCTACATCAGAGAAGTTCCAGGTGAAGGCCATCCCTGAGGCTCCAGTTATTGAAGAAGGTTACTACCTCGTAGGTGATATGTTTACTACAGAAGATGTAAATGGTTGGACTAAAGAAGCTGCAAAGGCATTCAAGCACAGCGATAAGGATGTATATGAGGATCCGGTCTTCACCATAAGCTTCGAGACTAAAAAGCCCGACCAGTACTGGAAGATTATTCCTAAGAAGAACATCGACGCTGACGACCTCTGGGCTGCCGGCGTAGTAGGTCCTAAGGTTGACGGCGACGACAGCATGACTGGTTTGTTGACCAACGGTGACGCTAAGGCTGGCAAGATTGCCAAGGCTGGCAAGTATAAGCTCACCATCAACATGATGGACTACTCTTATACCTTAGAGGAGGTTAACTACGATCCATTCATCTACTTCATTGGTAGTACTGATGGATGGGGATCTTCTGACCAGAAGCTTGCTCTTGTAGACGATGCAAAGGGCGTATACACTGGTTATGTATATGTAGCCGATCCTAACGGAGCTGGCCTCCAGTTCAAGTTCCAGCGTGTAGCAGGAAAATGGGACAACGAAATCAATGCTGGTGCATTCAACACATTCTCGGATGCTGCAACCAACGAAGGTGGAAACATCGGCGTGAACGCTGGAGAGGGTGTCTACTACTTCGATGTTAATCTTGGAGAAGGCACCATCAAGGCAACTAAGGTTGAGACCATGGGCATCATCGGTGGCTTCAACAATTGGGATGGAGACGCAGCCATGACATGGAATGCTGATGAGTATTGCTTTGAGGCTAAAAATGTAGGTGTAACAGCAGATGGTTGGAAGTTCCGCGTAAATGGTGGTTGGGATGTCAACCTCGGTGGAAGCCTCAACAACCTGACAGCAGGTGGTGACAACATTACAGTAGCAGGCAACACTGTCAAGTTGTATCCAACAAGAAAGACAAATGACAATATCTACTGCACAGTAGAATAAGCATCTGTTTCATCATAATAAAAATAGCATAATCAATAGGCGGCTCTTCCATTCCGAGAGCCGCCTATTTTCTTTTTGCACTAACCCACAACATTTCCCCATAAACATTTGGTGGTTACGAGGAAAAGTCGTAACTTTGCCACCAACAAATAAAGACAAGGCATGACAGAAACAGAAATTAAGCAAATGCTTGCCCAAGGCGAACGACTTACCCTGGAATGCAAAAAAGCAAAGACGGAGCTCCCAAAATCTGTTTGGGAGTCATATTCCGCTTTTGCCAACACTATTGGTGGCTATATATTATTAGGTATTGACGAAAATAGAAAAGAAACGGATGTTGCCAAACGTTTTACTATCATCGGAGTTGATAATATCCCTAAGATTATCTCTGATTTATGGAACACCATTAATAGTAACAAAGTAAATAGAAATATTTTGCTAGACTCAGATGTAGAGATAACTACAATAGACGGGAAATCTATTGTATGTATCCACGTGCCACAAGCAGATTGGCGAATGAAGCCTGTCTTCTTAAATGAAAATCCTTACAAAGGTTCCTTCAAGCGCAACCATGAAGGTGATTACCATTGCACAGAAATGGAAGTAAGAGCCATGATTCGTGATGCTAACGAAGATGGCAATGACGGAGGATTACTAGATGGTTTTACTCTGGATGACATTGATACAAATACGCTCCATGGTTACCGTAATCAATTCAGAATACTAAATGCCGACCATGATTGGAACGATAAGGATGACAAAGAATTCTTGCGACTTTTAGGTGGATATACCAAGAATAGACAAACAGGAAAAGAAGGACTGACGGTAGCAGGGCTAATGATGTTTGGAACAGGGTTATCCATAAGGGAGCGATTTGGAAATTTTCGCATGGACTATCTCGACATGAGCCATCTAGACGGTGAGGAAAGATATAGAGACAGACTAACTTACGATGGGCGTTGGGAGAACAACTTGTATCAATTCTTTAGAATTGTTATGCCTAAGTTGACATTCGACTTACCTCACCCTTTTCATATGGAAGGTTATCAGCGTGTAGATGACACACCACAAATGAAAGCTGTAAGAGAAGGATTTACCAACTCGATTATTCACTCTGACCTATTCTTGGATAGTGGTATCTTAAGAATAGAAAAGCATGATGACTGCCTATGCTTACGGAATCCTGGAAATTTGAAACTTCCGATAGAAAACATCTATGAAGGTGGGGTTTCAAAAGCACGCAACCCAAGAATACAGAATATGCTCCGTATGATAGGATATGGTGAGAATATAGGTTCTGGATTTCCTAAAATTATCTCTGCTTGGCAAAAGGCAGGTTGGGGTAAGCCTGAATTAATAGATAAATACGAGTTACAAGAGGTAGAACTACGATTACCTATTCCTAATGAAACTGGTGGTCAAACTGGTGGTCAAACTGGTGGTCAAACTGGTGGTCAAACTGGATCACCAAAAACAATTGAAAAAGTTTTTGAATTAATAAAAGACAATCCGTATATAACAAGACAAGAACTCGTGGACAAAATAGGTATCAAGGCAAGTGCAATACAAAAACACATAGAAAAGCTAAAGGCTCAAAAAAGAATAGAGCGTGTTGGTTCTTCTACATTTGGAGGTCATTGGGACATCAAAGAATAAATAATCCTTTGTTTCATCATCGAAACAACAATATTCAACAGGCGACTCTCAATTCCGGGAGCCGCCTTTTTTCGTTTCATCCTCCAGTATTTCAATGTAAGCCATCCGCAGAAAGAACCATATGTTCCGTGGAAACCACGATGGGGCTGAGCAGCGGGTGCAAAGGTACTACTTTTTTGAATCCACCAAATTTTAGGGGGATAAATTTGCAGAAAATATTTAAGGTGAATCATAAATCTCCTTTCACGGAATGTGGATTGTATTGAAAATAAGAGAGTTAAGTGTGAAAGGAAAAATCGGTTCAGGGGAGATTGTCCGTGGATAGACAATCTCTTCTGAACCATTTATGTCATT
>OCLF01000345.1_pt1 | contig 14051 bp, 10 predicted proteins | sample 1502881 | NCBI WGS metagenome assembly OCLF01 (sample SAMN03418267, study PRJEB22391) | human gut metagenome | biome: human-gut; feature: organic feature; material: feces | host: Homo sapiens | place: Tanzania | collected 2013-01
AGGAATTCCCTGCACCATGCAATCCCGATTCCTACCTCACCGACCTCTATGGCGACTACATGCAGATTCCACCAGTAGAAAAGCGCGAGTTCCACTCGATATTCATCCTGCCGGAACTAAGAAAAAGAAGTTAAGGAGTTAAAGAAGTTAAAGAAGTTAAAGGAGTCAAAGGAGTTAAGGAGTTAAGACGTATGTCTTGTTGTTTTAAAACTACACCAGAAGCAGCACGCCCTGAAAGGGCAGAAGCTCCTAGCCCAGGGCATCGCCCTGGGGATTTATTGACGCGAGCCTGCCGCCCTGTAAGGGCAAAAGCTTTCAAGTACCAAGTAATATACAAAGCTTTTGCCCTTACAGGGCGTCTTGTTGACTACTATTATCCCCAGGGCGATGCCCTGGGCTAGGAGCTTCTGCCCTTTCAGGGCGTATTGCTTCTGGTTCTTTGTAGCCTTTCAGGGCGTGTTGCTTCTGGTTCTTTGTGGCCTTTCAGGGCGTGTTGCTTCTGGTTCTTTGGACCTCAGCCCGTTCTTAAGCCACATGCAAAAACTCAATCTATCATTTACTGCAAAGCCTGGATGGTATGAGCCAGGCCATCCTTTAATAATGTAATCGGCTTCCAGCCCAGAGCTTCCAACTTATCCGTAGCAAAAACAGCCTTGGTGATAGGGGTGGTATTGCCATGACTGGCATCATCGGGAATATCAAAGACCACCTTTCTGCCAGCCAGATCAGCAACAGTTTCTGCCAAGGTTCTGATGCTTACATTCGACTCCTCATTGGCTATATTATATGCCTCGCCGTTCCCGCCCTTCAGCAGGATACAAAGCAGCGCCATCGCACAATCCACCACATAAGTCCACGAACGGAACGCCTCCCCCTTACTCTTCAGTACGATATCCTCGCCACGCAATACATTGCGGATAAACTGGGCATAAACACGATTATCGTTCTCTGTAAAGAACGGACCGTAGATATGACTCGGACGGGCGATGGACACCTCAATGCCATACTGATGAGCATAGCAGATACAAAGCGTCTCGGAAGCACGTTTTGCCGAAGGATAGCACGCCCTCACCGTAGTAGGATCGATATACCCGCTATAGCTTTCTTCAAAGACACGACCGTCGCCCTCACCATAGACTTCTCCGGAAGATACATAGACCAATTTCTTCAAGCCGTGCTGCAGTCCAAAGCGCAGCAGATTATCCACGCCGAAGATATTAGACTTCATCACTCCCACAGGATCCTCGCTATAAAGCTGTGGACAGGCACCGCCAGCAGCATCCACGATATAATCAAAAGAGATATCCACCGACAAGGGAGCCGTAACATCAAAAGAAAGAAAATGATAATGTCCGGAATCAAGATACGCCGAAAAGCGCCTGTTAGCCCGCTCTTCATTACGACCCGCAGCATAAACCTGATAATCCAGTACCTCATGCTGCATCAGCATATCTACCAGACAGCCACCTATCAATCCAGTAGCGCCCAGCACCAGGATATTCTTGCCCGAAAGCTGCTGCCATGGCAGCTCAAACGCTGCCAAAGCCGCCTTTACATCTTCATTATATAGATTTGCCTGTTTCATCCTACTATCTATTATCTATTCCTTTCTATTATCTTTTTCAGTCGATTATCTATTTCAACCTATATCAGTTTCTTTCTATGATCTATTTCAGCCACTCATCCTTGGTGGTATGCTTCAATGCCTTAAACAGCTCCACATCCTCCGTCTGGGTAAGCTTCAATCCGTTTTTCTCTGATCCCATCACCAGGTGCTGGTTATCCACTCCCAACTCAGCCATCAGCGTACAGGATGCCACCGTGCCGTCAATACCCTTGGCATCAGCCTCGGCATGCGCCTTCAGCAAAGTGCCGAGAGGATAGGTATGAGGAGTCTGGGTGCGGACCAGTCGCTCGCGTGGGATGTCGATATTCTTCACACAGTCATCCTCCTTCTGCATGATAGCCTCCTTGCAGATCATACCCGTAATGGCATAACCATACTTTCTGCACTTCTCGATATTCTCGGTAATGATGCGCTCTGCCACCAGCGGACGCACACCATCGTGCACCAATATGATATCATCCTCTGCACATCCGGCATCGCGCAAGCCCCACAAACCGTTGCGGATGGAGTGCTGATTGCTGTCACCACCCTCGAAGATCCACTTCAGCTTGGTGATGTTAAACTGGTTGGCATACGCCTGCAGTACCACTTCCCATCCCTTGAGGCACACCACGCAAATGGCGTCTATCTGAGGATGGCTCTGGAAAGCCTGCATGGTATAGATGATAACAGGTATGTTATCAATCGTCATAAATTGCTTTGGGATATCCTGTCCCATACGGTTACCAACACCGCCTGCAGTTAATAATGCAATATTCATAAAGTCCGTATTTTAAGATTGTCTATTATATTGAATGTTATTATATGAGAAGATCAACGGATAGCAGAAGGCACGTATCTTTGCCATCAAGCCCCGCTGATGCTTGCTGTAGTATATCTTGTCACCATGCTTCAGACAGAGGAAGCAGAGGCAGAAGAGTGCCAGCAGATTGTGATGCAGCATATAATAGCTCATGCGATGTGCCAGCGCAAACTTCGGCTCCCGGGTATGCTCATATATATAGGTATAGAGCATCTGCCAGTTGGGCTGCTGCTGCAATCTGCGATAATTGGCGATACCATAGAGGTAAGGCTGATAGGTAGGACGGGCATCCACCTTCTTGCCTGCCTGCTTCAGTTCCTCATGACAGGCAGAAGCCAGATTCGTGCGATGCCAGTTCAGTGGTTCATCTACCATCACGATACCGCCGTGCAACTGGGCGCAGATGGCAAGACTCCAATCGTACATGATATTCGGCAGCCAGTATTCACTTGTCTGGATAAACTCCCTGCGGAGCAGCATGGTATGTCCGGCAAATCCGCAGAAGAGCAGCGCCTCCAGGCTGTACTGAGGATTCACAAGATGCGTATGCTCCCTGTCGGCACCACGCAGATGGGTAGAAAAACAGATGTCATGATTGCCGATGGCAGCCACCTGCTTCTCTATCTTGGTAGGAAACCAGACATCATCCTGATCGCTGAAAGCCACAAAATCGCCCGTAGCCTTCATCGCAGCCGACTTGAAGTTCTGATTGAATCCCAGGTTACTGGCATTGCGCGAGAAATGTATGATAGGAAACTTCTCTGCATAGGCTGTGCAAATCGCCACCGTATCATCCGTAGAACCATCATCCTGGATAATGATCTCCTTCAGAGGATAGGTCTGCGAGAGTATGGAATCCAACTGCTCCCGGATATATTCGGCACCATTGTAGGTGCCCATGATGATTGAAACTGTCTTATTTGTATTCATCCTTCATTCTGATTTATTCATATGAACCCATCAAGGTTACTTCTTTCCCATTTTCTTCTTCACGAAAGCCATACACTCCTTCAGAATGGCAGCACCGGCAATACGCATCACCAGATAGTACAGCACCACAGCCATCAGAATGCGGCAAAGCAGGAGCAGCCACAGATTGTGGATAGACTGCGTGGCGAAATAGGTAGCCGTCATCACCGCCAGGGCTGCCAGCGCAAACGGCAGGATATCCTTCAGGAACATCCATACCCGATAGCCTATCAGGCGACGGGAGAAATACTGCCATACGAACAGCCAGATGATGTTCAGCAGCACGTAGGCGATGACCATCGTACGGATGCCCCAATGCCATATCAGAATCATCGTCAGAATCTGAACCACACCCAGGGCAAAGGTCACCCCAAAATAGGTACCCGACTTGCCGTTGCTCACCACCAGACTCGACATGAGCTGGCTCATCGGAATGATGGCACCACTCACGCAGAGAATCTGCAGCAGAAAGGCACTCGCCAGCCATTTTTCGGTGATAGCCAGGACGATGAACTCCCTAGCCACCATTCCAAATCCCAGCATCAGCGGGAAGGAGATGAATGCCGTGAAGCGGATCAGCTTGCGCAAGGCTTCCAGCTGGCGACCAGGCTGTTCACGCAGATCTACCAGTACAGGCTGAGCCACCGAATCCACCATTCCCTGTATCACGCTGTAAGCCTTGAAGTTCCACTGCGAAGCCTGGTTGTAATTACCCGTATCATGCGCCGTGAAGTAATGACCCAGCAGGATATTCAGCACATTGTTGTTGATATGCGTGGTGATGGTGGAAGCCAGCAGTTTGCAGCTGAACTTGAACATCCTGCGGATAGGTTCGAAATCGAACCGCAGACTCGGGCGCCACGGAGAATAATGCCAGAACAGCACCGTATTCACGATGCTGTAAACGATGGTCTGGGTAGCCAAAGCCCAATAAGACATGCCGCAAAACGCCATGATCACTCCTACCACACTCGAAAAGAGCGTGGCGATGATGCCCGACTGCGCCCTCTGCTTCACCATCATGTGCTTGAAGAGATAAGCCGACTGAGCCGTACAGAGGCTGGAGAATAACAGCGACAGGAATGCATACCGGCAAAGAGGAACCAGTGCCGGAGTATGATAATAGCCCGCTATCAGAGGGGCACAGAGAAAAAGTACCAGGTATAGAAAACCACCAACAGAGATATTAAACCAGAATACGGAGTTATAGTCATTATCTGTAGGTTCCTTGATATTCGTGATAGCCGTGATGAAGCCAGAATTCTGCAAGGCATTGGCTATCAGAGAAAAAACAGTAATCATGGCGATCATACCATAATCGCTTGGCGACAACAGTCTACCCAGGATGATGCCGAATACCAGTCCGATAACCTGCATCGCCCCATTGTTCATGGCTCCCCAAAAGAGCCCCTTCGCTGTTTTTTCCTTTAATGTTTCTGCCATTTATTTCGTAATTTGCTGCAAAGATACAATAAAAACCGCAAACATACATGCATTTCCATAAAAAAAGAAAGCGCAAGTCATCACGACTAGCGCTTTCTTTCCTAAAATATGTAATCAAGTAATCTTCTCACCTGATAATATTTTAAATACCTATTGAACCATAATAAACCGAAACTTTACGGTTAAATACCAAATTAAATATCAATCCTAGATAACACTAAACTTAAATTTCTTATGAAAAAATATCCAGCGCGTAAGTGACCCAACTCAGGATCACCCACCATTCTGTCTATTATTTTGATTGCAAAGATAGGGGATTTTTTTGACACATAGGGGGCAAAAACTATTTTTATGGGGGTAAGAACTGTTTATATAGTGTAAATCAAACAACACTAAACACCCGTTTTCTAAAAATTCCCCTCATGCAGAATCCATTTTTTATCTTTTCAGAACCCCTCTTATCGCAAACCAGGCATGAACACAGAGGGTAGTAAGAAGCCCATAATGGCTTCTCATCACCTGGAAACGTTCTTTCAGAGATGCCTTGTGATACTGGCTGGTCATTCCGCCATCCAGAAAATTTGTTATGACAGCATTCACATTGCGCAGAGGCAATCCCCTGCGAGCCGACTCCTTCATAATACGGATGCACCAGTCAACATCTGCAGAATAACGATAATTCAAATCATAATAGATATGCTTGGCTATATCGGTACGGGCATAGAAAGACTGATGACATACCAGCATGCCCCATTTAAATGAACGCCAGGACAATTTTTTAGGAGGAGCAAGCCGGCGATGGCGCAGGAATCTTCCCTCAAGATTCACGATATCCGTATCGCCGTAGAGAACCCCCGGCAGGTTTTCGCCTTCCCCCACACAGCCTTCCACCAGCTCCAGGGTATCTTCAGAAGGAAACACATCCCCGGCATTCATAAATACCAGATAATCGCCTGTTGCCAGGTCTATGCTCTTGTTCATCGCATCATAGAGTCCTTTGTCGGGCTCAGATACTACCACAATCTGATGTGCATTCTCACCAGCTTCAGCCTTGTGCTGATAGGTTCTGACCATCGACAGAGTCTTATCCTTGGAGCCGCCATCCATGATGATGTGTTCTATATTACAATACGTCTGGCGCTGGATACTGTCCAATGTACGCTGCAATACGGATGCAGCATTATAGGTACAGGTAACAACTGAAAATTTGATCATATACGATAGTGTTTGAAAGCCATCGCCTGATTATATACCTCTATATATTGTAAAGCAACAGCATGTTGTGAATAATTGTGCATCACCTTCTGAAGGCATGCGGTCTTGATGTTCTCCTCTTCTGCCTCGAAGAGCACCCAGTGAATGCCGGCGGCCAGGTCCTTGGCATCCCGGTAGTTGGCTACGTAGCCATTCCTGCGGTGGTCTATCATCTCCGGAATGCCTCCCACCTTGAATCCTACGCTAGGCACTCCACATGCCATGGCTTCCATGATGGTATTCGGAAGATTCTCCGACAGGGAAGGCAGGACGAATACGTCTGCCGCATTATAGATATCAACGATGCGCTTGTCCTCGCTTACATAGCCCAGGGAAATGGTCGGGAAAGGCAGTTTGCCTTCGAAATCCTCACCATGACCGCCAAGGATTGCCACGCAGGTATTGTCCCGCATCTCCGGATAGGTTTCGCTCATCAGCAGGCAGGCTTCTATCAGATAATCCATTCCCTTGTAAGGATTGGTCGCCTTCTGGGCAATGAACAATATGATGTGCTTGTCCGCTGGCAGATGAGTTCGCAAGCGTGCCTCCTTCTTACCTTCCGGACGATAGAGATGTGTATCTATCGGATTCGGGATGGTTTCTATCCGCTGACCGGCAAGAAGTCCGCTGAGCTTTGCCTCGGAAGCCAGCCAGCGGCTGCAGGTTACGAAAGAAATGCTTCCGGCACCATATATCTTCTGTTTTTTCTTCCAGATACGAGCCGAGAGATCATTCTTGCCTCCTCCCTGGGGCAAGTACTTACAGTTGCCGCATCCGTTATTATAATGATGACACCCCAAGGTGAGGTGACAGATGGAAGAAGCCGGCCAGATGTCGTGCATGGTCCAGACCACTGGCTTGCCACTGTTCATGATTTTCCTGATACCTTTCAGCGACAGCATTCCTTGGTTGATCCAATGGAGATGAATCACGTCAGCCTCCTTGAATTCGGGAAGGGAAGTGATATCATTTCCTGCATTGGCTATATCAAGGGCAAAGAGATTCTTTTTGGAAAAATGCAAATGCCAGAAAATGCACCAGCGCTCCCAAAGGAAACTCCACTGTGACTTGAGCGAATGGGGCAGCCCTACAACTGTAATATCCTCGCTCACCTTATCGCGCACCAACATCTTGGCCTTAACACCATTGTTGTTAAGGGCGTCCATCAGGCGATTGGCTGCAACAGCAGCTCCACCCGCCTTCTCACTTGTATTTACTATGAGTACTCGCATTGCTAATATGTTTTACGATTGCAAAGGTAAGGAAAAAAATGTGCAAACAAAAGAAAAACAAGAAAAAACTCACGCAGATTGCGCAAATTACGCTGTTCCATACCTTTTTGACCCCTTGAACATGAGCACGGAAAACTATCCCCCCAACCTACTTTCTCAAACGGGTTGGGGAATTTTGTTTCAGTATAGACAGATGAACAATTTAAACTATATACTTGTTTATACGACATCCTAATTTATGAGAGTCAGATGACCGCACAACGGCCGAGCTACGGCTGCACAACACGTGGTGGACATGTGCACAACAGTTGATATGCGAGCGCACAACAGCTGTTGTGCGGCCAAGATACCTATATCTTACGGAAATATATCCTTATTCTTCCGACGACTTATAGTACACTTTTAAGAGAGCTGTCAGACAACCATATCACCAACAAGCACTAGGAAATGCCCTGAGGGAATTGGGAAAGAAGACAAAGATTGCAAGAAACGCAAACTAAACGATTTCAGAAAGAAGAAATAAAAACAGAGAAATGCATAAAAAACATGCCACAACTCTCAACGAGCTGTGGCATGCAATATGTTTAACTTAAAAATTCTAATCAAAGATAGTCTCACGACCTTCATCAATTATCTGTTAAACAATCTACCTTAAAACCTAATAACTAAAAACCTAAATCTATTACTACTAACCTAAACAATCTATTAACCTTTTGACGCTGCAAAGATACAATGTTTTTTTGTATCTACCAAATGTTTTATCAAGAAAATACTCATTTTTTGAATATTTTTTGATTTACATCAATCAAATAAGAATAAATCAATAGTTCTTAACAGGTATTAAGTGTAGTTATGCCATTTGTATCAATACAGTGGCATAAGCAGAAATTCCTTCCATTCTTCCCGTAAAGCCGAGCTTCTCGGTGGTTGTTGCCTTGATGGAGATCTGATCCTCGTCAACCCCCATCACTTCAGCCAGACAAGTCTTCATGGCAGGGACATGCGGATTAAGTTTCGGACGTTCTGCACAGACGGTAGCATCAATGTTTCCCAAAGTATACCCTTTGGTAGCTATCAGGTCCATCGTCTTGCGGAGCAATATCTTGGAATCCACATTGAGCGTCTCAGCAGCTGTATCGGGGAAATGATAACCAATATCACGCATATTGGCAGCCCCCAGCAAAGCATCGCAAATGGCATGTATCAGTACATCGGCATCACTGTGACCGAGCAATCCAAGTTCATAATCTATCTTGATGCCCCCCAGCCACAAGTCGCGGTCAGCCACCAGCTTATGGACATCATATCCAAATCCTACACGTATATTCATATCTATATATAATAACTAATCAATAATCACTAAAAACTATCTCTTGAAGAGATCCTTGAGTCCGTCCATATCAAAGGAGAGGGTGAAGCGGAGTGTCTGGTCGAGCGGATTGCTCTTGGCTGTAGCCACCACATAGGCAGCATCCAGGGAGAATACGTTCATCTTGAAACCAGCACCCACGGTGAAATACTTGCGGTTTCCTTTGCTCTGACTCTCGTGATGATAACCTGCACGCAGCGCAAACTTATCATTGTATACGTATTCCGCACCGAGACCATAATTAATCTCCTCCAACTCTTCCTTGAATCCACCCGGTGCATCACTGAAACTCTTGAAGATACCGCTGATGGCAGAAACATCATTATATTCTCTCAGCACTCGATCCTTATATTCAGTCGCATCCTCACCCTCTTCCTGCTGCGGAACCGTAGGAACGAGGAACTTATTGGCATCGGCAGCCAGGGTGATACGGTTGTACTCATCGATAGGAATCATCAGGGATGCTCCCAGACGGAGATTGGCAGGCAGGAACTCGCTATATTCCTCACCGCCGAAAGTAATCTTGCTACCGATATTGGAGATATCAAGACCCACACCCAGCTGGCATTCACGCTGACCGATAACCACATAGTTCTGATAATAGGCAGCAATATCGGCAGCAAAGGCTGAAGCAGGAGATCTGTCCTCCTTATAATCTAAACGCATATCAGAATAAATCCAGCGGATGGCTGCTGCAAGCGAAAACTTCTCACTGAGCATCAGAGAATAAGCCACATCGAATGACATTTCGTATGGATTGATGGTCATGGCATTCGGATTGACACTCGGATCTTCGGTATATACCTCGCCCATATTAAAATAGCGCAAGGAGGCAGAGACGGCACTATAATCGCCAATACGGTAATAACCAGACAGATAGGCAAGGTTCATATCATTGACCAATGAACGCAGCCAAGGGGTAAAGTTCAAGGAGACGCCTGCTCGCGAAATATTGAACGGATACTTGGCTGGATTCCAATACTGCGAGTTGACATCAGGATCGGTAGCAGCGCCCACATCACCCAAACCACCTCCACGCGCATCTGGAGCAATGGTCTGAGAGATGACTGCATAACCTACAGGATTGAACAACTTTTCCTTTGTTTCATCATCATCTGCTGCCTTGACTCCAAGAGACAGGCAAGAGAGGATTCCTACTATGAATATTCTGAATGTCTGATTCATATTATGTTTATTTTTTATTTTATCTATTTGATTACTATCAGTTTCCTGGTTTTCGATGCATAACTGCTACCCTCAGTAGCTATCCTTACCCGATACAGGTAAACACCTGTTGACAAAGGGCGTCCTCCATCTACCGTCAAATCCCATTTCACGGTATAAGTCTGAGAGGTTGGAACTCCATTTTCTGCATGCCGCCATATCTGACGACCGGAAGTATCGTAGAGTTCTATAAGCACATCCATATTGCTCTCAGCCCTATCATGAGAAATGATGAAGGTAGTAGAAGTCCGGGCAGGATTCTCCGTCACCCCCACCTGGAAGAGATTCGGCGTCAAGCCTTTCACCACATTGAAGTTCAGCCGGACCGTAGAACTATTGTTCTGAATATCCCATGCACGGAACATGAGCTGATGTTTTCCCGGATCCAGTTCGGGTATGCTGTAATAAGTGGAACCACTCGTATAGGTACCGAAATCATACGTGAAATGATCGTTGAGCACATAGGTTTTAGACATATCTCCATCAATCACGAGCTGCAGATCATGCCCGATACCACTACCGGAAACATTCACTCCGTCCTTATCCATAATCTGTGCCACAAAATAAGGAGTAGCATTCACATTTCCTCCATCAGTGAAAGAAGGAGAATTGAGATAGCAGTAGATAGAAGGTCCGATGGAATCGTTCTTCATCTCCTCACTGCCTCCCACCAGGAAACGGTCGGAAGAGCCATGTACCGGCTGACCCTTGCTGCTGTTGACGGCAAAGAGATTCACCAGACCTGCACTATCAGAATAATTGATGTCCTTAGGAACTGCAAAGGAGAGAACGAACTGACCTTTCCTCACACTATCAGAACCATGGAAGAGGGTTTTCTGACGGTCATAAAACCTAAAAGCCTCTGAAGCCCCATCATCAGAGGTATCGTTCAGCTTACAGGTTACCAGATTTCTGGAGTCGCACACCGTAGCAGTCACCACTCCCTGGTAATCATCTGCTCCCTCAATATGTCCGGCAATCCTGGCAACAGATCCCGCCTTCAGCTTCGCCACGGCATCAGTCTGTGCGCAATCCACCCCATTGATGGAATCGACTACCACCTTCCTCTGAGGCAGATTGAGCGAAAGGGCAGGATCGCCCAAAAGGGAATACTGGAGATGGTTCTGTGAATTATCCTTTTCTCCCTGCACTACAGAACCCATCATGATGTCATTCTGAGCCAGCCGATGCGCCTCGCCCAATGTAATCGGCTTGCCATCCACATAGCTGAGTACTCTGCGCATAAAGGAACGGTTGATATATTTATTCTCCATTGCATAAACCGTACGGGTAGTACCATAGAAAGCCACAGCACCGCCATTCGGATTCAGTACCGCCTCTTCACCGATATTGGAAGTGACCCCGTCAAACGGCATAATATCACAGCAGGCAGTAACCCACAAAGGCAGATTGGTATTGCGAAACTCCTTGAAATCGGTAATTTTCAACACGTTCTCGTGAGAAATCTGGGTTTCACTGGCATGTCCGGCATAATCCATAATCAATGCACCCGCTGCCTGCTGTTGCTTGATAATCCTGGTTACCTCCGGATAAGTATTACCCGTAGAAGAGGTGACACGGGTATAGGCATCCCACATTACTTTCTTGATAAGATAACCCGGGTAAAGAGCTGAGACAAAATCAGCTACCTCATTGGCATCCTTCATGTGCAGGTTGCTGTTGCCATCATCACCCATGAACATCAAGGTGTTCTGCCAGGCACCGGCATTCTGGTTGTTGGCATAGTTGATGGTCTTGTCTACCATAACCTTAGCTTCTTCCATGGTAGTTACCGGGAAACGTCCCACACCCACATCCTGAAGTTCCGATCTCGGTTCTATTCCCTTGCCTTCACCCAAGATACCCAACCAGCTGTCACTCACGAAACAATGCACCTTGCAGAAAGACTCTTCGCTCTCATAGCAAAGCAGATAGTCGTCAGGATTCAATTTCTTACAACTGGCAGTCAGCATACGGTTGTCCCAGACACAATCGCCAAACATCAGAAGGTACTTAGGCATATCAGCTTCGGTCTTTGCCTTGTCATAGAGCATACGCAGATATCTGCGATAAGCGTTGGCATCAGGTGTTCCGCTGGCAAACTCATTATAGAGTTCATCAGCAGGCACAATCGTTACTCTCAACCCATCATGGGTCTCATGAAATTCTTTCAGTCTTTTAGCTTGTTTCAGTAATTTCTGCGATGTAGGTATGATGATGACCATATCAGCCGCTCCATCAGCATGATGATCCTGATTGGTGATACCATATACATATTGAGCCGCAGGCACCTGGCTGTTGAATCCAGGAAAAGGGATTGGCTTTTCCCATGTCATCGCCACATAGTCGAGATGCATCGACCCTCCCGTCTTTGGCAACAGGGTTATGGTGTCTTTTTCAGACAAATCTTTCAGAGAATAGGTGGCAAAATTCTCTACTGCCATCTGATAAGCCATATCAGAGTCACTCGTCTTCTGCAAGTTGATGGTACCCAGACTGACGCCATTCTTCTGAACTTCTACCGTACCATTGACGCCCATCGTAACGCCAACGGTCAATTTTCCGTTACTGCCTGCCGTCGGATTGACAATAACAACTTGCTGTTTGCCTCCCAGTGGCACCTCAGTAGGATCAAAGAGATTCCTTCCTCCCGGAAGCCAGCTGTATCCATCCTTCTCATAGAGAGAATGATAATCTTCTGCCAGGGGATAATAGGTTGAAACAAAGGTGGCAGAATCTATCCGGGTAGCCTCTTCCTCGGTCTGGGTAATGAAATAATATCCGTAATCAGAATAAGGATTTCGGATGCGCTGGGTAGCAGTCTTGCTCTTCCAACAGACTGGACCCTTGGCATAAAAATAGTGCTTGCCGTCAACAATGCATTGCGGCACTTCCTGCAAATCGTCAAGTTCCTTCAGTTCGCTGGCTATAAGCGCCTCATTCTGGAGATTTCCGCCATAGCCATAAATCTTTACCTTATTGATATTAGAGAATCCGGCTTTGCGCACAACAGCATCCGTCAACTGATGTACCCCCGATTCGCTCACTCTAATCTTTGCCCATCTTCCCGATGCCAATACAGAATGGTCTGCATAAAGCGAAGCTGATTCGACCCCGGCACGACTTTTCATGCGGGCTTTCAACTGCGCCTGCTTCAATGGACGTGCCTTTATATCGAGCATAAAGCTTACCAACGCCTGATATTTATTCTCTCTGAACACCAAAGGAGACAAGGTTACCAAAAGGACTCCCTTCTTCCGACATTCCATCACCTTCTGGTTCACAACCACCTGACTTGACAGAACGGCACCGGAAAGATGATTATAATGCACAATATCATCAGCCGACATATCGATATATTCCGGATATTTCAGCTCGACGGTATAAATGGAATCCTGATAATCACCCATCAAGGGATAGGAATATACGAATTGCGGCAAGACGGAGTCTACCTTCACTTCATCCGAAGTGAGGTTAAAGAATTTCTGCGCAGATACAGGCAATGCCATGAAAAGAAGGCACACCACTATCCACAAAATCTGATAAGTCTTACTCATATTCATATATTCCTACCTAGAATTCTATTTTTTTATTTACACATAAAATCGAGCACCTTTCTGTCTTCAAGATAGCCCTCCAGATGATCGTCAATCTTCACCGGTCCGCAACCAGTAGGACAACCCGTATAGAGCAGGTCACCCGTCTTCAGCGTAAAGTACTGACTGATGTAGGAGATAATTTCATCTACCTTGTAGAGCATATCACTCGAACAGCCCTCCTGCACATTCTCGCCATTGATGTTGAGATGGAAATGGATGGCCTGTATATCACGGAACTTCTGGATATCCACCCATTCACCGATGGCAGCAGAACCGTCAAATCCCTTGGCAAGTTCCCATGGCTGACCAGCCTCTCTCAACTTCTGCTGCATTTCGCGTGCAGTAAAGTCAATACCAACAGTTACTGCATCATAATAGCGATGAGCGAAACGCTGCGGAATGGTCTTGCCCAACTTACAGATTCTCACTACCAGTTCAGTCTCATACTCAATTCTTCCCAAATGGTCAGGGATGAAGAAAGGCTTACCGTTATTGAGAAGTGCCGAATCTGCTTTCGTAAAGATAACAGGAC
>OCLF01000347.1_pt1 | contig 14032 bp, 10 predicted proteins | sample 1502881 | NCBI WGS metagenome assembly OCLF01 (sample SAMN03418267, study PRJEB22391) | human gut metagenome | biome: human-gut; feature: organic feature; material: feces | host: Homo sapiens | place: Tanzania | collected 2013-01
ACAAGAAGCCTTTTCTAATTACCGCTTTGGGTTTAATGGTGCAGAAGGGGAAGTTGGCAGACTGTGCCTTGGCATTACTTAGGCAGTTGAAAAGGGTGGACTTACCCACGTTAGGAAGTCCCACAATGCCGCATTGTAAACTCATATCTTGTTATGTTGTATTATTTTTTAGTTTTCAATGGGCAAAGTTACTATTTTATTTGCGAAATGCCACTTATGTGCGCGTTTATGTTGTGTATATTACCGAAGTATAGTGTGTGCATGGCATAAAGGATTGGTTCTGTGGATAAAAAACAGACTATGTTTCATTAAAAAAGGTTTCGGATTTAGCTTGTCTTTGCTAAATCCGAAACCTTTAAACTATTTAAGCAACGGGTGCTTCGGGATTGTTGTTATTATTTTTCCCCTTGTAGGGACGACGGCGATGGTTGTTGCGCTTTTTATTAGGATTTTGCTGTTTGGCATCACCTTGTGGCGCATGCTCACCCTCTTTTGTTGCAATGTTCTGCTTAGACGCATAACTTTGGGGCTTAGCAGACTTGGCATTGCTCTTAGATGCTTTAGCATTATGCTGAGAAGTCTGTTCGTTGGGCTTGGGGGACTTATTCCCCTTATTGCCTTTGCCCTCTTTGTCAGCTTGTGCGTTGTCATGAGTAGGACGACGACGGCGGTGCTTCTTCTTATTAGATGGAACGTTGCCGTTTCCTTTTTGTTGGGCTTGAGATGTTTCTGAAGCATCCGAAATACTTTCTGAATTCTCTGCCAATAGGTCGTCATCTGTGTCAAGGCTTGCAGCATCATCGTGCATATATCCCATGTGGTCATCATTGTCGCTGCCAAAAACAATAGCATCGAATGAGATGGGTGGGAGGGTGCTTACAACCTTAGTTTCGGTTGTGACCTCGTTAGTTGTGTCGGTTGTGGTTTCTTTCGCAGCTGTAGGCTTTATATCTTCTGCCTCAATGGAAACTTTTTCTTCTTCTGCTGTATCAACAGCTGCATCAACAACTTCGTCAACTGCTTCGGTCTGAACATCTTCTTTCTTGTTGGGAATTTCATCGATGGTAGGAATATCTTCTTTAATGATGAAATCTGTTGCAACTTCGGTAGGGATGTTGTTGGTCGTTTCCTTTGTTTCGGCTGCATGTTCGCCCAAGCTTTCGACCAATGCAGCAAGCGGAGAGAGATTTTCTACAACTTTTTCAAGTTTTTCTTCGCTTGTTGTAGCTTCTTCAATTGCTTCTTCGGGTTCTTCCTCAGTAGCAATTGTTTCTTCAATTACTTGTTCAGGTTCTTCCTCAGTAGCAATTGTTTCTTCAATCACCTGTTCGGGTTCTTCCTCAGTAGCAATTGTTTCTTCAATTACTTGCTTAGGTTCTTCCTCAACAGCAATTGTTTCTTCAATTACTTGCTTAGGTTCTTCTTCAACAGCAATTGTTTCTTCAATTACTTGCTCAGGTTCTTCTTCAACAGCAATTGTTTCTTCAATTACTTGCTCAGGCTCTTTCTCAACAGCAATTGTTTCTTCAATTACTTGCTCAGGCTCTTCCTCAACAGCAATTGTTTCTTCAACAACTCTCTCAGGGGCTTTTTCTGTAATAACAGCCTCTTCTACAATGGGCTTAGCAACTTCTTCTGCTAATTCCATACCTGTTTCGGGTATATCTTCTGTCGCAACTATAGTCTCTACGATAGAAGTTTCGGTAGTCTTTTGGGCTTTAGCAGTAGTTTTATCAGCGGCTTGTTGAGCTTCAATCTGTTTACGTTTACGCTCAGCCTTGGCACGTTGACGTTCAACTTCTGCCAATCGTTCCGCTTCGCGACGTTCAGCTTTCTCTTCAGGAGTAGAAACCCCTTTCTTCACACCTTTCACAGCATCGCCCACGGTTTTAGCACCTCGGTTACGTGCACGTTTTTTGCGAAGTTTCTCGTCAGCAGCACGTAATTCATCCTCTTCAGGAGGAGCTGGCAAACCTTTTTCCTCATAATCTTCAGCAGAGAGTTGAGGCTCTTCAGGGGGAGTGTCAATAACTTCAAAGGTTGCTGTTTCATCGTAAGCCGTGTCATAGGCAGCATCTGATGCCGACTGTGGAGCTTGCTTTTTGTTTTCAAGCACGGGCGCATCAGCTTCGTTTTTAGCTGTCTTAGCTTTTTTACCCTTAGAGAGTGAATTTTCAATCTCATCTATTTTGGGCAAAGCAAACGATTCTTCAGCCTCCATTGCCGTACGCTTTTCCTTTGCGCGGAAAATGTTGTCGTAAGTTTTGGGTTCACGACGCATGCGGGTAAGAGCTTCCTTCGAAGCCTCTTGCTGGCTTTCCTTTTTAGAGCGACCATTGCCACGTGCCAAGGTAATGCCTTCCATCACAATGATGGTTTTAAAGCCTTTGTTGTCGTCAGCCGAATCTTTAAACGATATGTTGATGCGGTTCTTTTGGCTCCATTCCAAGAGTTTGCTCTTGAAGTTTACCTCCTTTTGTGCCACATTTTCCAAGTCAACGTATCTACCTACCACACGGTTTGAGATAAACCAATGGCAATGTTTGTAGCCGCGGTCCAAATAGATGGCTCCCATTAGTGCCTCGAAAGCATTTCCACCGATGTTGGTATGTGCCATGCGCGTGCCTTGTGCTGCTAAGATGAGCTTTTCGAGTCCCATGTCAGCTGCCAAACGGTTCAAAGCTTCGCGTTGAACAATCTTTGAGCGGGTTGAGGTGAGAAAACCTTCGCGTTTGTTGGGGAAGTGACGGAACAAGATGTCGCTTACTACGCTTTCGAGTACAGCGTCACCTAAATATTCCAATCGTTCGTTATTAAGGGGCTTCGATGTATTTTCCGTGCGTGGTTTACGACGCTCTTTTGCCCCGCCTTTACGGTCTTTACCACTAACCTTTGCATCGTTGTCGCGGTGATAACTCAGCGATTTGTGCGAAAAAGCAATGCGGTAAATATCGAGGTTGTGCGGATAGAAGCCCAAAATGTCGTATAAGGCCGAAAGAAACTCCTTATTTTTACGGAAAGGGAGTTTCATTCGGTCAAACAAGTTGAGTATCATAGTTTTGAATTGCAATGATGGCAAATGCTTTGGCTTTTTTATAAAAAATAATGTTCTAAAAAAGCTTAGGGTATGAATGCGCAATGCACGAATGTGCTGATGAACGCCTACCTATTATACCTATTATATATAAGAGGTGTTCATCTGCACATTCGCACATCAGTACATTTGCGCATAAAGCACTTTACATTTGCACATCCGTAAGGAGAAATTAGTCCTTGTACTTCTTCAAGATGCAGCAAGCGTTGTGACCGCCAAAGCCGAAGGTGTTGCTCAAAGCAGCACGAACGGGGCGTTCTTGAGCCTTGTTGAATGTAAAGTTGAGGTTGTAGTCGATATTCTCGTCCTGGTCATCGTCTTCGTGGTTGATGGTAGGAGGCACAATGTCGTTCTGCACTGAGAGACAGCAGATAAGTGCTTCAACCGCACCAGCAGCACCCAAAAGGTGACCTGTCATACTCTTAGTTGAAGAGATGTTGAGTTCGTAAGCGTGATCGCCAAAGAGTTTGGTGATAGCCTTAACCTCAGAGATATCGCCTACGGGAGTTGAAGTACCATGTACGTTGATGTAGTCGATGTCTTCGGGCTGCATTTCAGCATCTTCAAGGGCAGCCTTCATTACGAGGTTAGCACCAAGACCTTCAGGGTGAGAAGCAGTGATGTGGTGAGCATCAGCCGACATACCTACACCTGCAACTTCGCAATAAATCTTAGCACCACGTGCCTTAGCGTGTTCCAATTCTTCAAGAATAAGGATACCAGCACCTTCGCCCATGATAAAGCCATCGCGACTCTTACTGAAAGGACGTGAAGCATGAGTAGGATCGTCGTTACGAGTTGAGAGAGCGTGCATAGCATTGAAACCACCTACACCACAAGGCCAGATAGCAGCTTCAGCACCACCTGTAACCATAGCGTCAGCCTTGCCCAAACGGATAAGGTTAAATGCGTCAGCCAAAGCGTTGGTTGAAGAGGCACAAGCTGAAGTTGTGGTATAGTTAGGACCGTGGAAACCATATTGGATAGAAATCTGTCCTGATGCAATGTCGGCAATCATCTTGGGGATGAAGAAAGGATTGAACTTAGGACCATTCTCCTTGTTCATAGCATAGTAGCCAGCTTCTTCTTCGAAAGTGTGAATACCACCGATACCAACACCAAGCACAACACCGATACGGTTTTTGTCAATAGTTTCGAGGTCCCAACCGCAGTCCTTAATAGCCTCCATAGCGGCAACAAGGGCATACTGTTCGTAGAGGTCCATCTTACGAGCCTCTTTACGGTCGATAAAGTCGGTTGCTTTAAAGTTCTTAACTTCGCAAGCAAACTGAGTTTTAAACTTTGAAGCGTCGAAGTGAGTGATAGGGCCAGCACCGCTAACACCGTTCTTGATGTTTTCCCAAGTTTCGGGCACTGTGTTACCAACGGGAGTAAGGGCACCAAGGCCAGTTACAACAACTCTTTTGAGTTCCATAAAAATAAGTTTTTGTTATTATAAAGGTGTGGTGTCCTCGTGTACACTGCAATGCTTGCAGTCTGTGTGTAACCTGGTTCCCCTCAAATGTCTATCCGTGTATGGGCATAACATTTAGTAGATTAATACGCGCGGGATGCGATGCTATATTATAATATATTAGATGCTAATATTCAAGTTAGAGAGGCAATCCTGTATATTATACTACGCTCTTGTCCATCCACTGTCGTTTCAGGCTGCTTACTAATCTACTAACAGACTTATGTGGGTCTTTTTTTGCCCGTCACATTTTATGACATGAAGATACCTTGCACACGTTTGAGCGTGCAGTACAATCGGGTTGAAACCAACCTTTAAATGATGAATGAGTGTGGAGTAAAAGTTTACTTGTAGGACGTGAAAGTCCAACAAAAACAATTAACGTTTAACGTGCAGCATCCTTGCCTCACACCCTTTTCAGGAAGCGACGCAGATGCGATACGCGTTAAACGTTAAATGTGTTGTGTGAGTTATCGTCAGCTTGACAAGCTTTGATTACTTGTTGACGTTCTCTTCGATGTAAGCGATAGCGTCACCTACGGTAGAGATCTTCTCTGACTTGTCATCAGGAATAGTGATACCGAATTCCTTCTCGAACTCCATGATGAGTTCTACAGTGTCGAGAGAGTCGGCGCCAAGGTCGTTAGCGAAGCTTGCTTCGTTCTTAACTTCAGATTCGTCAACGCTGAGCTTGTCAACGATGATAGCCTTTACTTTTGCTTCAATATCAGACATAGTTTCTTATTTTGAATTTAATGAATATGTGTACTTTTTATTTTTTTTCGTGTGCAAAAGTAATGCTTATTCCTAATACTCGCAAACTTTTACGGCAAAAAGATGATATTTGCTGCACATTTTTCTTTAAAATGTGCGAGAATCTTGTGTTATTCTTGCAAATCAAGTGTTTTGCACACATTTTATTCCAGTTATTCCAGCGAACTTGCTATTTCTACTTACCACTCGTTCCTTTCAATTACTGCTCCATTTTCAACGTGCCAAATGCGTCGGTTGGGGATGTGCGGAAAGAGTTGCTCGTCATGGCTCACCACCACAATAGCGCGTTTCTTACTTTGTTGTTCCAACATGTGATAGAGTTCTGTGCGCGATTGTTCATCAAGATGCGTTTCGGGTTCATCAAGCAAAAGCAGTTCAGGTTCCGACACTAAGGCGCGTGATAGAAGCGTGCGTTGCCATTGTCCACCACTAAGCTCAGCAATGGGACGTTGTGCCAAGTCATCAAGATGAAAACTGCGTAAGGTGTCCTTCACGCGTTGTCGGTGTGCTTTTGTAAACTTTTGCCAGAGTTTCTTGCGGCATGCCATGCCCGATAATACAATGTCTGACACTGTTATCGGAAATTGTCGGTCGATGTGGCGGTATTGTGGTAAATAGCCTATTACAACTCCAGGTTTGCGCACAATGTTGCCACAAGTGGGTTTAAGTAGTCCTGCTACAAGGCGCAACAAGGTAGTTTTTCCTCCACCATTGGGTCCAGTGAGCACCACAAAATCGTTGGCATGTAGCACTTGGTTGATGTGACAAAGCACATGCCTCTCACCATAGCTCAAACAAACATTGTTGATTTTCAGAATTTCTTGCTCCGCCATATTCTTTTCAGTCAGATTTTTTAGAACTATTAGCCATTCATTAGAGTCACCCTAATGCCCAGCTATTCAGTACTTTTACTTCTTCGTTCCCTTCATTTTTTGGGCAATGCTAAGCATTTGTGCAGGTACGTTATAGTCAAGAGGGTTAATGCTTACAATGCATGCGCCAATTTCTTGTGCAATGCGTTGTGCAGCCTTTCCACTATGTTCTTTCGACACGAAAACGGTGCCAACCTCCTCAGAGCGACACATATTGATGAGTTGTTGCATGTAAGCAGCCGAAGGTTCCTTGCCATCATGTTCCACAGCCAATTGTTTTAAACCATATTGGCGTGCCATGTAGCCCAATGCAGGATGATAAATAAGGAAGGCACGCGAGGGTAACTGTTGAAAGTTTTGTCGAAGTTGCACATCAAGCGTGTCCATTTGTTTTAAAAAGTGGTTCAGACGTTGTTGATAGTATGCCTTGTTTGCAGCGTCTGTTTGACACAGAGCCTGGCATGTATTTTCTGCCATACGACACAAACTTTGTGTAGACATCCACACATGAGGGTCGATACTACTATCAGGACCATCTGCATGATGGTGATGGGTGTCAATAATTGGCGTAATGCCTTGCGCCATATCTATCATGCGGGTATGTGGAGCCGTTTGCACCATTTGGGGCAAGCGAGTCTGTTCAAATCCCAGCGTACCTACTCTGAAAAGCAGTTCGCTTTTACCCAATTCCATCATTTGTCGGGGCGTAGGTTCATAAGTTTCAGGACTTGCTCCTTGTGGCATTAGCACGGCTACGCGATATTTGTCGCCAGCCACAGCCTCTACCACATAACGTAAAGGTTCTATGCTTACGGTCAGCACAGGACGGTCGTCTTGTTGACGATGGTTACAGCCTATGCAAACACACAGCACAAAGAGGGTACAGAGCCATCCAATAACAGGTTGTATAAAGAATTTGTGCATAAGTCAGATAAGTAGTTTTTGTTGGGAGAGAAGGGAAAGCAAGGCATGCACATCTTAGTGTGTGTTTACCTACACTATATTATATGCCTGCAATAATAGCCAATAGCGCACAAACTTGCCAATAGCCACGTTAATCATTGCATAGAACATCTTGACGCGCAGAAAGCCCATAGCCACAGTAATGACACTGCCAATGATAGGTAACCAAGCCAATAACCCTGCCCATACACCATAGTGTCGCACCCATCGTTTACCACGTTCAAGTTTTTCGGGTGACACTTTCGTCCAACGTGCAATCCATTCTTCGCGTCCTAATGACCCTACACCATAGTTAAAGAGCGAGCCTAATGTGTTGCCCGCAGTTCCCCACAATAAAATCTCATTGGGATTAGCACCCGCAGCCAATAGCGCTAACATCACAGCCTCAGAGCTAAAAGGGAAAAAACTTCCTGCTAAGAAAGCGGCACAAAACATGCCTACGCCACCGTGTTCTGCTAAAAGAGAGATGAAAGCATCCATGTGTTGTTTAGTTGGTAAGTAGGTATTCAAAATTATCTTATAAAATCAAAGTCGGAATGAACACCCACTCATAAGTAAGGACAGTTTGACGAAGTTTGTAATTCCCCCTAAAATCAGAAGAAAAAGTTGTATACGCCCAATGCCACAATAATCCAAAACGAAATGTAGAACCAAAGGTCAAAGAAGCGACCGCGACCTAAGGCATAATAATGGGCAATAATTAGCGATGAATTGGCAATGAATAAGCGCATTTGCACATCATAATGTTGTGGAAATACAAATACGCCCGCAGCTAATACCACTTCGAACGAAGCCATGACATACGACAGCATGCGTGTACGAATTTTATCGTCGTATGTTGTACGAAACAAATGAATAAAAGCCAATAAGGCAAAAAACATCATCACGCTCACGCTTACCCATTGGTGCACATTCCATGTGTCAGCACTGAGCCAATGAGGGTGTAGCCAATCGTTAAGATAGAGGAAAGCTGTGTCTAACTGGTTGTTCCAAATGTTCCAAGCAGCATAAATCCAATAAGGTGTTGCCAATCCTAATAAGCCTGCCATGAAGCTGCGCCAAGTAAAGTTGCGCAACTGAAACATCATGCAAAAATAGATAACGGGCACCAAAGCCAATAGGGGAGGGTATATCATGCTACCTATACCTATAAATAAAAAGGCATGAAACACGTAGCCTTCGGGTCGCACCTTTTGGTAAGAGGCAAAGAGCATGAAATAGTTAAGCAATAGACACACCACTGTGAGTTGTCCCACATGCCACGCATGTAGCATGGGATGTGCCAACATAAGTATCAAGAAGGTCACACTCATGAGTCGTGAGCGCACACGCAACAAAGCGTTGCGGTTGTTAAGCTCCATAATGAGATATGCCGACACACATGTTAGGGCAAACCCCAACCATTGCATACCATCGGTCATTGCCGGTAGCATCCACACAACGAGTGCAATTAGTGCCGTGATGGGCAGTGTAAAACTGCTTGTAACGATGTTATTACGTTTGCTTTGCAAAATAAAATAGCGTACTTTAAAAACATGATAAGTTTAGAAGTCTGTGAATTCTTGGGCGAAACTTGGTTCTGCGTTTTGATAACGCATTTTCAAAAACTCATAGACTCCTAAACTTTTTATGGGGTGTTAAGCAGATGCTTTTTAAAGATCCTTGCCAATATCGGTGCGGAAGTATTTCTTTTCATATTGAATTTGGCGAGCACCTTCCATCGACTTAGCCAAAGCTTCGGCTTTGTCCTTGCCATACGAGCTAACGGCAATCACACGTCCACCCGCTGTAACCAGTTTTCCCTCCTTAAGGGCAGTACCAGCATGGAACACTACACTGCCTTCAATGTCGGCACCTGTGATTTCGTAGCCTTTGTCATAAGCCTGTGGATAACCACCCGATACGCACATTACGCAAACTGCAGCACGTTCGTCAAATTCTACCTTGCGTTCATCCAAGTTACCTTCTGCCACACCCTTAAACAAGTCAACAATGTCGCTCTTCAAGCGGAGCATCACAGTTTCGGTTTCGGGGTCACCCATGCGGCAGTTATATTCAATCACCTTGGGTTGACCATCGCAGTTAATCAAGCCAAAGAAGATAAAGCCTTTATAGTCAATGCCCTCGGCAGCTAAACCTTCAACTGTAGGACGGATAATTTCGTCTTCCACCTTCTGCATCCAAGCTTTGTCGGCAAACGGAACAGGTGAAACCGAACCCATACCACCCGTGTTGAGGCCTGTGTCTCCTTCGCCAATACGTTTATAGTCTTTAGCTTCGGGCAGAATTTGGTAATGCTTACCATCGGTAATAACAAATACAGAGCATTCAATGCCCGAGAGAAATTCTTCAATCACAACACGACTTGAAGCGTTACCAAACATACCGCCTAACATGTCGCGCAATTCTTTTTTAGCCTCTTCAAGTGTAGGTACAATCAGCACACCTTTACCTGCGCACAAACCATCAGCTTTAAGCACATAGGGAGCCTGCAGTGTTTCGAGGAAACGGCAACCCTCTTCAACTTGTGTGCCATCAAAAGTCTCGTAGGCAGCCGTAGGGATGTTGTGACGTTTCATGAAGCTCTTGGCAAAGTCTTTTGAACCTTCAAGCACTGCGCCAGTCTTCGATGGACCGATAACGGGAACCTGAGCAACATCAGCGCGTTGCTTAAAATAGTCGTAGATGCCTTTCACCAATGGATCTTCAGGACCAACAACAACCATGTCGATGCCATTAGCTACCACAAAGTTTGCTACACCGTCAAAGTCGTCAGCTTTAAGGGCTACGTTTTCGCCCACATTTGCTGTACCTGCATTACCTGGTGCGATGAAAAGTTTTTCTACCTGTGCGCTTTGCGCAATTTTCCAAGCCAGTGCGTGCTCGCGGCCACCACTGCCTAAAAGTAAGAGTTTCATAAGCGTTTCGATATAATTTGCTGCAAATTTACACCTTGAAGCGTGAAGGGCAAAGCGAATTGGCAAGTTTTTGTAGCAAGTACTTGTTTATTTCGTTATCGTTTTTTTAAGACGATGCACGCCTTACCTGTGTTAACGCATTCATATACTGTTGCACAAAGTAATTTGTTCTCCTTTAAGAAGAATAGATATAAGAGTTTCTAAAGGTATCTTCTGGTAAAACCTTAATGCTGAAGAACCTCATCATGGTTCAGATTTTTGCCAACTAAGGAAACGAAATACAGTCAACTAAGGAAACGAAATACAGCCAACTGAGGAAACGAAATACGGCCAACTGAGGAAACGAAATACAGCCAACTGAGGAAACGAAATCTCTTTTAAAACTTTTAATTGATTGAAAACCAATAAATTATAGAAGCATTTTGAACATATAGAATTAGGTGGTAAATAGGGCCACTGGTAAAGTCCTATGTTTGATTATTTGGGTAAGAATTAATTACCCTATCTAATGGAGTAAAGCTGGCGCATGAAAAGTTGATGTTGATTCAGCTTACATATTTGAAAATTGCGCTAGCATTTCTTCAACAATGACACATTGTTCTTCTACTTCTCATTGAAAAAACACGGAGAAACCCTTCAAAAATATGTTTTTAAACATAAAGTGTAAACTAAATTGAAAATTTTTTGGCATTTTATTTGTCTGTTTGAAAAGTCTACTTTAATTTTGCGCCGTTTTCAATCTAATCTTTCTAACAAAAGTCTAATATACTTATTAGCGTATGAAACCTAATACATCCGTCGGATGCACATACACTCCGATATGGTTTAAGCGTTTGAAAAACGTTTTACCGCTTACTTTGGGTTTGTTGATTGGCACAGCCAACGCAAATGCTGCTTATGTAGCCCCAACAACAAGCGAAACAACATCTATCAACCAGACAAAAGGCACAGTGACCGGTAAGATTACCGATAACACAGGCGAAGGTCTTGTGGGGGTAACTATCGTGGTAAAAGGCACAAAGGTGCGCACCACCACTGATGCAAATGGTAAGTATACGATTAAAGCTAACGCCGGCCAAACGTTGGTTTATTCTTATATTGGCTACAAACGTGTTGAGAAGAAAGTCACAGGTACTTTGATGAACGTAGAACTCGAAAGTGCCGACAATACCCTTAATGAAGCTGTGGTTATTGGTTACGGTACTGTTCGTAAAGCCGACTTGGCTGGTTCGGTAGCTGTGATGGACAATAAGCAATTTAAAGACCAACCTATCACTCAGGTAAGCGATGCTTTGCAAGGTCGTGTAGCTGGTGTGCAAGTGTTGAGCGATGGTAGTCCTGGTGGTGACATCAAGATTCGTGTGCGTGGTTCAAGTTCTATAAACAAGAGCAACGAACCTCTTTATGTTGTAGATGGTATCGTACGCGAAAGTGGACTCGAAGGCATCAACCCCGAGGATATTCAGAGTTTGCAAGTATTGAAGGACGCTTCTTCAACTGCCATCTATGGTGCACGTGGTGCAAATGGTGTTGTATTGGTGCAGACCAAAACGGGTAAGGCAGGACAAACCCAAGTGGTGTTTGATGCCTCAGTGGGTGTGAGCAACGCTTACCACATTCCCGAAAAGTTGGGTACTACAGAATATGCACAAGCTTTGGTAGACAATGGTTTGGCAACAAGTTCTGCTATGGCTGATTACCTCAATGGTACGAATGCGGGTATCGATTGGATGGACAAACTTTTGCAAACGGGTATTACTCAAAACTATAAGTTAGCAATTTCTAAGGGTAGTGAAGATACGCAGTTCTACGTGTCGGGTAACTACATGGACCACAAGGGTGTGATTTACAACACCGAGTTCAAGCGTTACGCAGTAAAGGCTAACGTACATTCAAAACTCTACAAATGGCTCGAACTGACTGCTGATGTAAACTTGTCGCGTGGTCAGGGAAAGGGTGCTGGTTTCCATCAGAACCAAGACAACCCCATTTGGAATGGCTTGAACTTCTCACCCACCATGAACATGCTTGATGTAAATGGTAATTACTCACGCGACCCCTATAATGTCGTTTCACAGTCAAACCCCTATGGTTCGCTCAAGGAGAACGACAACGACCGTATGCGTGATGTAGTTACAGGTCACATCGACTTGAAGTTTAACATCGTTGATGGACTTACATTTACTACAACCAATGGTGTAGACTATAAAGACTCAAAGAGCTATAGCTTCGTAACAGGTAAGGTCAATCCGCAAGGACAGAGCAGTGCATCAAATGCTGACACTTATCAGATGTTGTTGCAGACTACTAACAACCTTACTTATAACCACAATTGGAATGGTCATGGCTTGACAGCAACTGGAGTATGGGAAGCTACCAGCTACGAACGTCGCTACATGATGTTGAAGGGTACGAGCCTTACCAATGAGAGTGTTGGTTATTGGAACATTGACAATGCCAAGTCTAAAACCGTTTCGAATAGCTATCAAAAGTGGGGCTTGCTCTCAGCTGTTGCCCGTGTAATGTATAATTACAAGGATAAGTACATGCTCACAGGTACATTCCGTGCCGATGGTTCAAGCCGCTTCCAAAACAAGAAGTGGGGTTACTTCCCCTCAGTGGCTGGTGCATGGACCATTAGTCAGGAAGAGTTCATGAAGAACGTGAAGCCTGTTAGCAACTTAAAACTCCGTGCCAGCTACGGTATCATTGGTAACCAAGATGTTGATCCTTATTCAACCATGGTTATGCTTTCTGCCACCTCATTCGACTTTGGTACCAACAACATGTACACAGGTTACTGGCCACATGGTGTTGAAACTCCCGACCTTACTTGGGAAAAGGTACATCAGTTTGACTTCGGTGTTGACCTCGGTTTGTTTGAAAATCGTTTGTCTTTAGGCTTCGACTACTATTATAAGAAGACCAAGGATGCCTTGCTCCGCGAAACATCGAGCGATATCATCGGTGGTATGACTTATTGGGTAAATGCGGGTGAAGTTGAAAACACTGGTTTCGACCTTAGCCTCACAGGTCGTATCATCCAGACACGCGATTTGCAATGGTCTACTACATTTAGCTTCTCACACAACAAGAACAAGGTTGTGAAGCTCAACAAGAGCATCGATGGTGCTTCGCCTGCTCCTGGTACCGTTGATCCTTGTACCATCATTATGCAAGGTGAGGCAATCGGAACCTTCTATGGTTACAAGTGGGCTGGCTTAGAGCAGAATGCTGAAGGTCAGTGGATTGATATGTACTATGACAAGGACGGCAATAAGACAGCTACTCCCAGTGGCGACGATCGTCAGTTATTGGGCAATGCAAGTCCTAAGTTGACAGTAGGTTGGAACAACTCCATCTCTTACAAGAATTGGGATTTCAACTTCTTCTTCAACTCAGCCTTTGGTGGCAAGCGTTTGAACTTAGTGCGTTACACTATGAACTCAACGCCAGGTGCTTCGAAGTTTATTACCGATAAGGACTACTTCAATAATGTGGGTAAGGATATGCCTACATTGGGTGCAGGTTCAAAGGCTTATGGTAATAGCGATAAGTGGATTGAGAATGCTACTTACGTTCGTCTCGAAAACCTCAGTGTGGCATACACATTGCCTAAGAGCATGACTAAGTTTGCTGACCTTCGCATTAGCGTTTCAGGTCAAAACCTCTTCACCATCACTAAGTACAAGGGTATCGATCCTGCTGGTAACTCATTCCATGCACTAGGTGGTAATGCCAACACGGGTATTGATATGGGTACTTATCCTAACCCACGCACATTTACCTTTGGTGTGAGAGCTACATTCTAATCTTAATCCCCTTCAACACAAGTATTTTATCATGAAATCTAAAATATTTTTGGGCTGCATGCTTGCGGCAGGGCTCTTTTCTGCTTCATGTAGCGACTTCTTGACAGAAGACCCCATCGCGAACA
>OCLF01000361.1_pt1 | contig 13807 bp, 17 predicted proteins | sample 1502881 | NCBI WGS metagenome assembly OCLF01 (sample SAMN03418267, study PRJEB22391) | human gut metagenome | biome: human-gut; feature: organic feature; material: feces | host: Homo sapiens | place: Tanzania | collected 2013-01
CATATTCTTCCTAGCCTCAGCTAACGTAAGCTGTGCGAATAGGAATGCCTGATTAGTCACCTGTGCAGCCAGATCTTCATGCCGCTCAAGGAACTTAAGGCTGTGCTTGCTGTCATTGCGTGACATAGGTTTCCTCCGTAACGATAGGGTTAAATGTAACATGACCGTGTTCAAAGGTAAAGCCCTTACGCTCTCCTATAGTGTCACGTAATACATTCTCGAAATGTTGATTCATCACATTGCGACCACCCCTGCCTTCAGAGATTGCATGGTCTACATCGTGATAACGAATGGCAGTACCAGGATTACACATGGCCTCACCCAAGATGCGGAAAGCTTGGCCTGTGCTGCGCCCCGTTGCACGAGTGTTGAACATGGATACACCAAGAGCACCATGTTGACGCATCACATCCCTCTGAGTAAGACCAGTGATGACGTTGCGACGCTCACGCTTCAGTACCTTGCGTCCATTGGGGCGTTCGAACATAAGCACGTTCCATGCTGCCTCGGACAAAGTTTTAGTACCAGCACCGTAGCGCTCCATGTATGTCAGTGTCTTGGCTAACTGACGGGCGCAACGTTCACATAACTCGTCATACACACAGGCACACTTGTTAGCTACATGGGTGCGCTCAAGGTTCTGGTGTGAGAAACGACGAAGGTAGGTTTGCTTCTCGCCACGATCCCACTTGATAACGTACTCGCTACGGTTAGCCTCTGCTACAGTGCCTTGCCAACCAGCACGACTAGAGCCTACACGAATGTTACGTACACGTTCACCTACTTGTAAGTTAAGTTTCATAGTTAATCTCCATTGAGTTAATGTACTTAATAAGAGCCTGTCCAACACGTTGGACAAGCCCTGATAAGGACACTAAAACTCCTGTGTGTTATCTTCTATAGTGCAACACATATCATCAGGCACAGTCTGCTCTTTAGGCGCTCCAGTATCGAAGGATCGTGTCCTAGCTTCAGGTTCACGAAGACGTCCGGTTGCGACGTCACCTTTGAGCATGATGCGTGTGCCGGAGAAAATTCCTTGGTCACGGTCTTTGACGCATGAGATGTACGTGGTAGTCCTTTCATCAAGCGTTTCAGCTCTTGTGTTACGCTCAATCCCCAACGCGTAAGAAGCCCAGAATCCGATAGCCCCTGAGCCTCGGAAGTCAGAAAGGATAACTTCACCACCTTCCTCGTGAGAGGTTCGTTGCCCTGAAGGACGCGTAAGGTGTGAGACAAGGAAGATCGTAACTGGATGTCTGTCTTTGATAGTGCCGATTCTTTTGACGCATTCATCAAGCGCACCAACTTTACCACCGAAATTTCGTTCATCTAATTTAATCCCCGTTAAGTTATCAATGATGATGTTTGAAATACCCATTGCCTCGAACTCAAGGCAAGTCTGCTCTACCTTCTCCATCGAATAGTCACCTTCAAGGTCCGCTACGAATAGCTTACCTGTATCAGCAACGTAATCAATGGCTGCGTTAGCCTCTTCCTCGGTATAGTCGAAGACCTCACGGTAACCGTCTTCACGCGGGTCATTGGTTGGTGGTAGCTCAATGCGCTTATCAATCCACTTACCAATGAAGGCACGAGACACCTTCACCATCGGGTCTTCCGTAGAGATGATGCCTACAGACTCGCCGTGTTCTTCAATGAGGTGCTTAACCACTTCGCGTAGGAACTCAGTCTTACCTACACCTGAGCCAGCACCTACGATGATTAGCTGGTGCTTACGGATACCAAGGGTAATCTTGTTCAGCTTAGGCCAAGGCCATGACAATCCCGGCTCTGGACGTGCAGCCTTCAGCTTATCTCTTTGAGATGCTATGGATTTAATCTGGCTACCAAAGACTTCATCAGATGACTTGGCGTTAAACCACGCATCGACAAATTCCTTGGCCTTGCCAGCCATGAGTGCCTTGTTCGCATCCTTGCAGCCAGCAGGGTATTCAAGGATGTAAGACTTGCCCGGAAACAGGCGAGCCGCTTGCTGGTTCAGCTTCTGACCTACCTCATCGCCGTCGAAGCCCCACATAATCTTCTTGAACTGTGAGATATGCTCGCGGTTCTGCACGATTTCTTCAAGGCAAGCCTCGCCTTTGTTGATAGACCACACATGATAAGGCTGACCTTCCCACTTGGTCCCCTTGGCAGAATCAAGAAGCATCTGCTGTGCTGCCAGTGCATCCAGTTCACCGCCGACGATAAGCAATACATCCTTCCGGCGTCCCTTGTCCAACACGTTGGACATGGTATTCATGCCGAACATATCCTGATTACCGAACAGCTTACCAAGGTGCCCAAACTTAAAGTCTTTAGGTAACGTGCGGCACTTAGCTCCTACAAGTTTGCCACCTTCGAAGCGAGGGTAGTAATGCCTGTTAACCTTCCCTTCACCATCATGACCGACTCGGACATCATACAACGCGCATATGTCTCCGCGAATGTGTCGTGATACAAGGTTCTTCCTCTTAAGTTCAAGGAACCACTCAACGTCAAGCTGCCACTCGGCTTCTTGTTCAGCCCTTTCCTCATCATTCATGACCTCCCAACGGTCTTTCATACGCATACCGCCAAGTGCGATAGCGCGTAGCTTAGGGTCGCTTACCTTCCCTTCCTTCTCCATCTCACGGAACTGAGAAGGTGTGTACTTAATGTTGCCAGTGATAGGTAGCTCGGTTATTTCGATGCCACCTTCTGGCTTGTGGTAGTAAGGTCGCCCACTGTTATGGAAGTGACCACGGTTACAGTAACCAGCACCATCCTCAAATATCATGAGGTGATTGCCGGACTTATCATGCCCGTTGCGTTGGCATTCAGGGCAAGGGATGTTATTGATGATAGCCATAACTTAGCACTCCCACGCTGCGCGTTTAGATACACGGTCACGGGTAGGCTTGTTACGCTTGGTGCCTGTCTTCCCTTCTTCCATGCCAAAACGGTTAGCAGATTTACGGGTCAGTTTCTCGAAGTTACGCATGATTAATTCTCCAATGAGTGATTAGTATTGTTCTATAGGGCAACACAAATAAGCTATGTCCAACACGTTGGACAGCCTAGGACTTTCCTTCCTATTAAGAGAAGAGGTAATAGGAAGGATAACCTAGGTATACCTATATTACCTTACTTCCTACTACTTCCTATAACTACCTATTACTTTCCGTCTCCGACGGGCGTGGTCCTATAGTGCAACACAATACGCATCGTGTCCAACACGTTGGACTTGTTAATGAAATGTTACAGGTAATAGGCAAAAGAAAAGGCCAACCCGAAGGCTGGCCTGTATATTTAGTGAGTTATTAGGCGAATACGTATTCAGATTCCATGATTTCGTTCAGGTCGAACTCTCCTTGTTCCGGTACTTCGATGCCAGTGTCTACCAGCCAGCGGTCTTCGTGTTCATCCAGTAACTTCTGGAGCGCGTGACCGTCAACATACATCGCCACCATCTGCCCTTTCAGTGCGATGCGAAGTACCAGCGTATTGTCTGCATGAGTACCGAAAGAGTCGTGGATTACTGCAATGCTAGTCACCCCTTTGTCTACCAGTTCGCACACCGTGAGAATCAAGTGGCTTGCATCATGACCATGTACGAAGTTCGGCGCTGCTGCTCCCATCATTGCCGCTTCATCCACAATGTCGGTATCAACTTGCAGGGACATGAACACATCACGCATTAAGCAAGTACGCACACGGAGCATCTCGGTTGCCATAATCTTCTGCTTCAGGATGAAGCCAGTAGGCAAGGTGTATTCCAGCCCTTCATTGCGCTTAGCTGCAAAGCGGGCAAGCTGACGAATCATCTTCATTGCAACTACCGGAGCTTTAACCACTTCAGAGATAGAAGGCCAGATTAACGCCGTCATGTAGTTGTATGCCGCGCCCGGTGTCAGGTAGTCTTGGCGGTCATCTTCGAAAGGATGTACCTTGTTCGCCGCCCGCCCTTCAGCGATTGCCATTTGTGCTTCTTTCTCTTCCAAGTCAACCACATAGTCAATCACTGACTCACGGCAGGTTAAGCGAGTAGAACCATACGGCAAGGTCATGACTGGCTTCTTGGTCAGGCCGCGAGTAATGCCTATGCTGTCCCATGCGCTAGCCATTGCGCGTAAGTCACTACCAGAAAGTGTCAGGCTTCCACTGGTGAACGTCGTCCCTTCCTCGGCATCCATATACAGCGCATTCTTCTTAATAACCACCTGTGCAACCGCGCCGTAAATATCTTGCGGAGCATCGGACGGCTTCAGGTTTACAGCCTTTGCGCCCACCTCGTCACGCAGCATCGCGCTATAGTGCTGGATACCGGAGCAAGAGCCGTCTTGGTGTACTGGCAAGTGAGTGCGGAACTCGTCAGCCCTTCCCTCGTCTACCAAGTCGAGATATTGTGCATATTCAAAGCACCATGCGAGGAACTCATAAGGCTCGTCGGCAGTCGCCCACTGTGTAAAGGTGAGCGGGTCGGCGGCAATGTCACGGCACATCTCTTTGAAATCATCGTCCAACACGTTGGACACGCGCACATCAAAGGTTTTCTTGTCCCATCCCCACAGGTTAGCACCAGCTACACAGAACCATTTAAGCGCTTCTACGGTGTTCACAGGCCGCCCTTCGGTGAAGCGGAGCAATGCCTTGCCTAAGTCGTTAGACTGCGGTGAGAGCGTGGAGGATTGCGCGTAAACACGGGAACGGCTATCCATCGCGTATACGAAGTAAATGGATTCAAAGGCGCTATACTTGCGAGCTTGTCCAACCATGCGAACAACGGCAGCAGACTTAGAGCCGCGTTTAGTCTCGGCGGTGTACAGGCGCGCACATTCGCCCTTCCAGTTGATGAATTGTTGCCATTGTTCCGGTGTTAACATCTCTTTCAGTTCACGACCGCGTAAGTGCTGGAACTCAACCGGAACGGGGTTAGCTGGCTTGTTCTCTTTGTCAATCAATGGCTTGAATGAAGGCACACCATAGCCAAGGTCTAAGCGGATAACTTCCTCAATAACCGCTAATACATCCTTGTTAATCTGCCATTTAGTATTCTGCAAAGCGTTAATAGCCTTGTACACTTTCGGCATCTGCTTTTGTGTCAACTTGCGCACATGCTCACGGTCACCCTTAACAAGACGGATACGACTAGCTACCTTCTCAGTATGGAAACCACCATTAAAAGGGGTCTTCCAAGGACGCGGAGGTACTACGCAAGGAGCGTAAGCTGGGCTAAGCTGTGCTACGTGCTCTTTGAATGCGCTAATCCATTGCCCTACACTCTCGGATGTTTGCAGAAAGTACACCGTCTTACCTGCAATAGCTCGCATTGCTCGGATGAATACAGGCTCACCGTTGTAGAATACGCTATTCTCTAAGATTTCAAGCAGTACACAACCGATTTGCAGTTGAGTATCTTTAGGCCAAGCTTGCCAGCGTTCAAAATCTGCGTCTTTCTCAGCTACTGACTTCTCAGCTACTACAGCGACGTTGTGAGAGTGACGATAGGACTTAGTACGGCTTGCCTTGAGTGACTTCTTCACCTTCTCGAAGTATTTAGCGGCGTGACCTTCAAGCTTACTAAAGCGTACTTGGTCTTCGATGCGCTCCGCTACACACATAGCTACCGCCTGAAAGGTTACATCTGTGTTGAGCATATCAAATACAACTTTCATTGTGATGTATGCTGCAACTTCATTTTCTACGCAATGCAGGAAGTTAAGAGCTTTAGGAGCGCGGCCTTTCTTGCCTTCGTACTCTTCCTTATAAGCCTGAATTCCTTCAGCCATAGGAGCGATTAATTCAGACAGTAGGCGACGATTCCAAGCCGTGTCTGACTCGCTACCTGCTGCAATGTGTCGTTGTTGTTCTGCTTCAAAGCGACGGATACCACCATTAAACATCTCTTCTTCTAATTGAAGCTGGATAGCGTGTAAATCTTGCATCTTACTTACTCCGTGTGGTGTAGAAAACTTAAGTGAGCGCCATCTTAGACAATGACGCTCTATAAGTCAACTATTATTTCTCAGTCAGTGCGGTAACAGCCTCTTGAATCAGTCCCCAAGCTTCATGACCTTCACCATATCCAAGCTTAACCAATTCACGTTTAGCCTTGTTAACTGCTGTCTTCTTCTCGGCTTCTTCAGCGCTAAGACCTAAGCGAGCGTAGAAGCATTTAGATTTGAATTGAGGCAACATAGGTGCAGCGGCTTTCTTAGTCTCGCGTGTGCTGGTCAGTTCTGCGATGCGGTTGTTTGCCGCTTCCAGTTGTTCACTCAGGCGCTTAATCTGGTCTAACAAGCCAGCCATAGCCGCATTATCTGCGGTCGCTGCGTTATCCAGTGGCGCGGCCTTAGCTTCTGGTGCTTTCGGGGCTTCCTCTTTGTTGTCGTCATCGTCCCACGGTGCGGAGTTGTCGCCAGTAGTGGCGGTGTCTTCCTGTGGTACGCTTTGCGGCTCCTGTGCTTCCTGTGCGGCGCTCTCGCTAGCTTTCGGCGCTTCCTGCTGTGATTGGCTGGCTTCAGGCTTAGACGGCTTAGAAGGGCTTACAAGCGCGTTAACGGCTTTAGTGTCTAACTCACCGTTAGCGGCTAGCTCGGCGGCTTTATCCATGATTGCGCCGTCATCGGCAAAGGGGATCAAGGCAAGGAGTACACGCATTGCAACGCCTTTGAAACGCTCGTCCCCGTCAAAGCAACGCGCTACATTCATAAGGTTATAGCATTGTGCTTTCTTAATGCTAAATTCCGCCTCCACGTAAGCCAGAAAATCTCGCTGATTCTCAAAGTCACCGCGTAACTCATTCAGCAAGGAGCCTACTTTTAAGTAAGCGGTGCCGATTGTGTCTAAGTGCGCTTTGATTTCAACGGTTGCAGCTTCACGAACAGAAACGACGATGTTTTCAGTAGTCATAATTGTTACCTTAGTTAGTGTTAAGTGAATATCACATAGCCCACTAAATGAGCTATAGGCTAATCACTCGAACCATGTATGCCACATTGCGCCGCCAACTATTAAGTGGTTGCAAGTGCCAACGTCATAATGATGAGATTCAACCTTAACGCCAGCGCTAGCCAGCAAGATGATGGAACCAAGTAGGAAGCAAGCCAGCGTATTAATCAAAGTTTTCATGTTTACACCTCTTTAAGTTGGTTTAATCGGTCACCATCGTAATGATGACCTGTTAAGCCTCTTATAGTGCTACATAATTAGTTTATAGGTCGTCCCAAGCGTTTCCTCTCGCATCTTAGCAAAGGCTAGCGAACATTTCAGCGTGATGCCATCGGAAAACAGGAAGTTATAATGTTTACCGTTCATTATTCCTCGTCCTCTTCTTCTAGTGAATCTACATATTCTTCTACCAGAGCATCAACTTCAGCGTACATATCTAAGGTTAATTGCTCATAAATTCGAGCTTGGCAGATTCTAGAAACATCTTTCGTATCTGGGATAAGACCAGAATCATCAAAATCAAGGTCGATACCATCGGCAGCCATGACCGTGAAGATTTCATGATAGTAATGAGGTGTTACATCATCTGCAATCTCGTGAATTGCGTCGTATGCGTCGTCACTATCTTGGATATCTTCACCGACAATGCGCTCTTTCAGCAGTTCCAGAGCGTGAGCCTGAAGGTCATAGTATGCGTTAGCGTTACGTTCCATGATTTAATCCTCTTAAGTTAGTTAGGTTATCATCTAGGAGGCTCGTAAGCCTCCTATGCGTTAACCTATCCGACTTAGCTTAATCCAGATTGTTAAAGAGCGGTGCCTCTCGGCTATGTGCTTAATGTAACCTTGTAAGCCGTGGTTGTCAACATCTAATTTAAATTTCTGAAGAAATAATTTCTTCCCACTCGTAGCCAGCCAAGAGCTGGACTACATTACTATGCGATAACCAGCTAGTGAAGGTAACCATAAAGTACTCCTCATCGCTTGTTATGTTGTATGCGTGTATATCACCGTTAAACAGCCCAGCAATAACATTTGCATCATAGCTATTCTGTGTAAACACTTCGAATTTAAGCATTGATTAACTCCTTCATGATATCTCTTGCTTTGTTAACGTTGTCATCCCAGCCCTCCGAGAGGAAGCGATGATATAGTGCTAACTCTGTGTCGGTCATCAAAGTGTTATCTTTGATCATATAGCATAACAGTGTGAACACTGCGCTAGCTTCTTTAGTGTTAAGATTCATTATCTAAGCCTTTACGTAACTCTGGTGATACCCGGTCAGAACGTTCACACCATTCAGTGTATCTGCGTTCGAACTCTCTTCTACTCATTGGAACCTCGTATTCACATACAGCTTCCACGTAAGCATCATAAGCGTCATCATACATTAGCGCAAAGCCTCCACGAAATCAGCGTAAGATAATGCCTCTTCTCCCTCTTCCAGAGAATCAAAGTAAGCTTCATACAATTCATCGTAGTTCATGGTATCACCTCATTAAGTTAATAAGTAATTACCACGGCTTACATAGGTTACACTAAGCTAATTGTTAAAGAGCAATGCTACAAGGATCGTCTCCAGTGGAAGTAGGTATTTACCGCGCCCTTACTTAACGCTTCGTGCAACTACATCCTATAGCTTAGGCTTATGCACCAATTCTCCACCTTGTAGCGCCTTGAGCTTGCTAGTTCTCTCGGCTTGGTTGGTATCTTAGGCTAACAAAGTTAGCTTGTCAACACCTTTCTTACTTCATGTAAGCGCTAGTCTCTTCGTATGCCTTACTAGCTGGCTACTAGATACTTACTGATTACTCACTAAGTACCGCCTACGTGATGCATTATGCATACTATTAAGGCCTATGTCAACACTAAGATTGCACTAATTAGTAACTAAGCAGTGTCCAACGTGTTAGACAAGGAGATATCAAGGTTGATTTATGGTGTTCTATCCTTGCATCTTCCTATTCATTACTACTCTTTAGCGGTCTACCGACCGCGACCTTAAACGCATCTTATAGCTTTAGCTATGCAAGCACTAAGGTAACACTAAGACAAACTAAGGTTATTCACTAAGGTAAGCCTAGGTAGTCACTAAGAGAATCACTAAGGTAGTAACTAAGGCATTAACTAAGGTACACATCAAGGAATCACACAAGGTAACCCATGCGCTGTGAGCGACGCAGGAGCAGGCAAAGAAACAGATAGCCCACGCCCACACACGCTGTCAAGCGTCCTATCCGGCCTCCTCCGGCTACCTTTCGGACGGCCTAGCCAATCACCTTGGCCTACACTAAGCGCTTCCCTCAGCCCGTCCTGTGCAGCCCTAGCGCCACCCGCCACCCTATGGGGGGCATCCCGGCGAGGGCGAGGGCGAGAGAGCTGACACACGCCTACATCAAAATTTTGACTTTGGTTACTTTGTGACCACTAAGGTCTGGCTATCATGCCTATGACAAAGCCTATAAGTAAGCACAGGCAACCCACTAAGGCTTCCATTGGTACATACATATTTCCTCCTTTGATTACACTAAGTCGAAACCTTGTGGCTTCCTCATGTAACACTGGACAGTTCCACCAAGAACCTCTTGACTTGCCAAGGCAGACTCTTCGGTGTCATGTATGTTACGTATAATCTTACTACCGAACTTACCTACACCATACGTGTGAATCCAAATCATGTATCCTCCTTGTAAGAGGGCCAACCTAAGTCAGCCCTTGGTTACACTAAGATGCAGAAGGTTTCTTCAAGGCACGTCGCTGTACGTCCTTAGCAATGGCATAAGCTTGCTTAGGGTCACGACCTGACTTGATTAGTTCTTCTGTGTTCTGGCGTACAGCCTTCTCCTTTATCGACTTAACTAGTGGCATGTTAAGCCCTCTGTGTGGTCTGAACAGTCAATCCGTGTCCACTGCTAAGTTTATCAATAACATTATTGCGGTAAATGTTATTAGAGACCTCAGCTAAGCTATTGTTCGCCTCACGGGTTGTGTTGTTATAGACCTCCACTGCCAAGGTATTAGCTGCAACGGAGATACCAATTTGGTATTGCTGAGCAGTACCATAGTAGTACTGTGTGTCTCCGGGACTCTGTATGTTGCAGTCATGCAGTTTCATGCGACCATTGCCAGATGCAACTTGAATACCAGCACCACCACAAGAGACGATGTGCTCATTATGGATCGATGCCTGAGTGAACTTGTCTCCAGCAAGAGGCGTACCAGTAGCCAGAATCTGCGCCTCTGGTAACCTTTGCGAGCCAAAGGCGTACAAGTTATCGTGCAACTCAAACCTAGAGCAACCTGACAAGTACACAGAAGCTCCACCAGATTCAAAGAATTTATTGTTAGACACCTGAAGCCAACCCCCTCCTCTTTCAACGCGAAGATGAGAGCGCTTAGTCTGGCTCCTGGTCTGGTATCCGGGGAAGAACATGATGTTAGAGTCCAATGTGAAACCATCAATCATACTTAACACCACATGGTCGTGCGTGGCATGCCCTTCATTGCCTTGTACTATCCAATCTGCAATGGGGAATTTAGCAAGATCATCTAAGTCAGACTGTATGAATCGCTCCACTGTCTTACCAAGGACACCGCTGGCACCATAGTGGCAATTAGAAACGATCCACCTATTGCAGTGCTGGCCCCATGCAACTTGCTGAGTACCACCTGCTTCTTTCACTGCCATGACGCGGATGAAGTTGGAGAAGCCACGAACATCCTTTATGTTAGTGATTGTACCCATTCTTGCATAAGCCATCTGTATCGCATCATTAAGGCCACGAGTGGTTTCAAATGTTACATCCTTAATGGTGCAATTCATGTAGATATCTGGACTAGTTGCAAATGTAGGACAGCACACTTTAAGCGTACCATCTAGTACACCTGATCCGCATACTGTGAAATCTCTATTCCGAATCCATAGCGTGTTGAATCTGGTAGTGATGCCCTCCGGGAAGATTGCCACACCCTTGTCGCCTAAGCTGTCAAACATTAGCTGCAACACTGAAGTGTTATTAGCTATATCTGTTGGTGTAGTTGCAGAAGGAAGAGTCGACCAATTCCTAACATCTCCTAAGGGGTATCCTCTTAGAAGCCCAACGCACCTGAATCCAAACGATGTTACGACATCACCTTCTTTGATAGTGTACGGCGCATTGTCGTGTTTATAGTACATCCCATTCTTTGGGTTGTATACAACAGACTTGCTATCCGGAAGAGTATCGCCTACAGCAAAGTCCCCTACTTTCTTAAACCCAGATACGTATTCTTCCACCTTACCTACACGGAGTCCCAATGAGTCTATTGAAGACTCTGTGAAACTCTTCAAGTTAGTCAGAAACGAATGAAGGGTCTCTGCGCCATGCTTTACTAGCTTCGATCCCAGTCTCTGTATTGACATGTTACCTCCTCTTCTGAAAGGCTACCACCATGATAACCTTTAAGAAAAGTTCGCGTGAAAGCGCGGCTAACGCCGCGCATAGTCTTAGTTGTGCAGCACAACGTAATTCAGATACTGTGGTCTTGTAGTTGCAAGCGTGACAGATCCACTATTCGCACCTCCAGTTACAGTAACTGGATAATCACCAGCCTTGATGATAATGCTGTTACTTGTTACCTCTTTGGCGGTTAGGTCTAATGTGGCAATACCGCGACCTCCACCATAGGCGACAACTAAGGTCATCTTAGTGTAGTTCCAGTTACCATCTTTGAAATTGATGGTATGAGACATGACAGAACTATCAGAGAATGTGATAGTCTTAGATTGCCCTGTGAGTATGTTCAGCTTAGTGTTATCACTCTGAGACGGTGTTAAGTTGTCGCGGATAATCTCAAGCACAGCCTTTCCTCCTGTAGCGAACCTGAAGTCTGCTGGGGTATAGCTGAAGTTGTTGTCTGAGATCTCCAGACGAGCGAAAGATCCACTCACTGCATTAGAGAATACATGACGGAACGAACTGTCAGAATACTTCAATCCGTGGAACTTGAAACTGCGAGCAGCACCACTCGTACCTCCACGGTAAATACCGATTGGTGTGTCATAGATTTCCTCTACGCTCACATCGTTATCAAGTGTGTCCACCGTGTACAGCAGGTTTGCACACCCGCGAATGTACCCTCCGCGAACCTTCACAGACGAACAGTTTCGAGCAGTAACTAAGGAAGGAGAAGTGCCACTGTCTTTGTTGAACCTACCAACCCAAACCTCGAAGTCTGCACCGTTAGAAACGTTTACCACAATAGGGTTCTTGTAACCACCCTCCGGCATGTTACGGATAGAGCCAACCTTAATTGTGCAAGTGCTAGGGTTAACCTTGTCACCTACAATCATTACAGGGTTGTCTACCGTATTGTTGATGTATGCCACGTCTACATGGCAGTTAACATTACCTCCCTTGTTTAACGGCTTGCGATCATCGTCAAAACCATCGAAGTTAATCCCTCTATGGTCAGACTCACTAACACCACCAGTACCACGCACGCTACAGTCCACTGCCTTAGCGAAACCGATGCAGTTATTATTGTACGGGTTTATGTGAGCAGCATTGTACTCTGTGGAAACATCCCCATCAAGCCGCACGTGAATGTTACGCACGTGCCCGTTGATGCGTGTGTCTTCTGGTCTCCAAGGGATGAAGTCGCCACTGTCTGGGTCGAAGAAGTCTGCGAAGTTAATCATACCACCCGCTTGGTCTGGTGTAGGAATGCTTGGGTCGCTGTACCTGCCACGGATTTGGCACCCCTTCTTAATCCACCAGTGTAGATCATTACGACTTACGTTTATCGAACCAAGCACCCAAACACGCCCTATAGCAGTTGATTCACAATAGTGAATGCTTGTGTTTCGCAACATAGCCTGTAGTGCGTTTCGGTTATACCTAGCCTCTTGCGGTACATACTCTTGGTTGATTATGACGCCGTGGTTCAAATCTGTTGGTGTACTAAGAAGCATCAAATGCAATCCATTATCTGCCACATGATCACCATACCCATTAGGTACAACACCCGTCTTTGGTGTAGTTACATGATAAATAGCACCACCACCATCTCCTACCTCTCGGAAGGCAAACGTCTCATAGACTTCACCAGGAGCAACACTTGATTTCTTCAGTTCAAGTAGTGTAGGGCGAACCATGTTTGTCACAGACGGTTTGACTCTTGTAAGTCTAGCCATTAAACCTCCTATTACTATCCAACCCTCCCCATGAAGATTGGTGAGTAATAGGCCGCTCAAAAGAACGGCACTACCTTCCTTCTATAGTGCAACATAAATCATATGTTGCTGATACATAAGAGTATGTATTAATCGTAACCGCGTTCTAGCGATAATATGTACAGTCCAAGTTTTGTAGCATCCGGCTTGCTGAAGCAGACCTTATCGTCTACCTCGTACACTGCCGTCAGCGTCGGCTTGGTCGGGCGCACCATCTTGCTCTCTGGTAACGCCGTCCCGCACCCGGAAATGGTCAGCGAACCAATCAGCAGGATTGTCGCTAGCATGATTCGCTTCACTTTGTGCCTCCTTCTCTTCCTGCTTCTTCTTGTAGGAAAGTAACAGGCCAAGAAGACCTGCCACCACCTCAAGCACCTTACTCACAGGTAATCACTTGGCAGACCACATCCGTCACGGAAGACTCCGCACCAGAACCTAGGTCAACGCCAAGGCCAACAGAGACAAGTGCCACTACCAGCGCTACGATAGCGCCAACAACTTTCTTGCTCTTGAACAGCTTAGCCACGATTTCTCTCCTTCCATTGGTTTAACAAAGTTGTATAGTTCTGCCAGTCGGTATAGTTACCAGCCTCGGCAGCCTGAGCAACCATGCGCTCGCACCATTCGACACACTTATCCACGCCAGCGAGCCTTACC
>OCLF01000365.1_pt1 | contig 13703 bp, 9 predicted proteins | sample 1502881 | NCBI WGS metagenome assembly OCLF01 (sample SAMN03418267, study PRJEB22391) | human gut metagenome | biome: human-gut; feature: organic feature; material: feces | host: Homo sapiens | place: Tanzania | collected 2013-01
TCTCAGGCTCTACAACTCAATGTGTCCCGCGAGTCAGCTTTGATATAATATCATCCCAACCCGCATATGTCAACGGATTTACTCCAATTAATTAAAGTAGTAAAACGGGCTTAAAAAACACAAATTTTCTAAATTGTCTGTTTATTATGCACAATTCTCACAATTATATCAATGTATAACATTGTAGTTACATATTTTTATATACTATCTTATAGCCTCTATCGCTTCTTTGATATTTGCTACACCGACAATCTCAATTCCGCCGATATGTGACACTCCTGTAAGGCACACTTTGGGAACAATACACTTTTTAAAGCCAAGCTTCTTTGCCTCAGCCACACGCTGCTCGGACATTGTAACTCCGCGAACCTCACCGCTTAAGCCCACCTCGCCAAAGCATATGGTATCCTCACGCACTATAATGTCTTTTTTGCTTGAAGCGATTGCAAGTACTATTCCAAGATCTATCGCCGGTTCATTCATTCTGATACCGCCGGCTATATTCACATAAGCATCACAGTCTGACAATGGCAGGTTTGCTCTTTTTTCAAGAACTGCCATGAGAAGGTTTACCTTATTATAATCTGTACCATTTGCAGTACGCCTTGGATTATTAAAAAAGCTGTGGCAGACAAGCGCCTGTATCTCAAGAAGTATCGGCCTGCTTCCCTCTATGGAGCATGTGACAATTGATCCTGATGCCCCCTCGGGCTTACCGCTGAGCATATACTCTGACGGATTCTCCACCTCAATAAGTCCCTCTGCCTTCATTTCAAATACGCCTATCTCATTGGTTGAACCAAATCTGTTTTTTACTCCTCTGAGTATCCTGTATGACTCATACCTGTCACCCTCAAAATAAAGCACTGTGTCAACCATGTGCTCTAATGTCCTCGGTCCAGCGACCGCACCATCCTTTGTCACATGTCCAACTATAAAAATTGAAATGCCGAGAGTCTTTGCAAGCTGCATGAGCACTCCGGTTGTCTCCCTGACCTGTGAAACGCTTCCAGGTGCCGATGATATCTCCTCATTGTACATGGTCTGAATTGAATCAATTACAACAACCTCAGGCTTTTTGCGCTGAATCACATCCTTTGCTATATCAAGACTGGTCTCACATAAAAGCTCAAGCGAATCCGTGAAAGCTCCAAGTCTGTCTGCACGCATCTTTATCTGATGCAGCGATTCCTCACCCGACACATAAAGTAATGGCACTTTTTTTAGCGAAAGCTCCCTGCATACCTGGAGCAAAAGTGTGGATTTTCCTATACCCGGATCTCCTCCCACAAGCACAAGTGAGCCCCTCACTATTCCACCACCGAGCACTCTGTCAAACTCGGCTATGCCTGTCACTATACGCTCCTGCTTCTCGCTTTTCACGGCCGAAAGAGGCATAACCTGTGCCTCCTTTGATTCTTTTTTCACTTTTCCCGACGAGCTTATTGACTTTTTATCTACTGTTTCCTCTACAAATGTATTCCATTCCTTACAGGCCGGGCACTGTCCCATCCACTTTGACGATTCATAACCACATTCCTGGCAGAAAAATACAGAGGTCTTTCCTTTCGCCATATTGTTCTCCTTTATAAAATACAAAAAGCCCGGCTTTCACCGGGCTTAAAATAATGCTCTATTTTCTTGATACTTTGATATCAACCGAATCAACACCCTCAAGCTCTACACTTAAGCTGAGCTTGCCGCCGAGATTTGTCTTCATAGTACCTGCTACAGCTCCAGCTATATCAATTTCATACTCTGTCTCTTCTTCAAGACCAAGAGTAATCTGAGCATCCTCAGGTCCCTCCACAGTAAATGTCACTGTATCGGCATTCTCCTCGAAATCCATTACAGCGGTTCCCGGAACAGATTCGTAAACAAAGAGTCCGTTTCTCTCAAGCTTTGTGATTTCCTTAAAGGTCTTTACCTTGTAGATATCTCCATCCTTTTCAAAATTATCAAGCTTTGCCTTTGCAGCCAATGTATAATCTCCGAAGCTGAGCTTTCCGTTTTCCTCAGTACGGATTAATTCACTTATTACAGCCATTTTTATCCTCCCGTAGCTATATTTGATATATTAATTATAAATCCAATGCTACTCAACAGTCAATGAAATTTGTTTGTTTTTCGTAGAAATTATTACCTTATCACCGCTCTTGATTTTGCCGGTAATAATATCCTCTGACATACGGTCTTCAATCTCCTCCTGAAGCTTTCTCTTAAGAGGTCTTGCGCCATATTTTCTGTCATATGCCTTATCAACGATAAAGGCTTTTGCGCTATCTCGCACTGTGAGTTCTATATCAAGCTGCTCTTTGCACCGCTTCTGAAGCTCCTTAACAAGAAGTGTCACGATATGCTTCATGTCATCCTTGTTGAGTGCCCTGAATACAATAGTCTCGTCTATTCGGTTCAAAAACTCAGGCTTGAATATACGGCGAACCTCCTCCATGACACTGTTCTTCATGCGCTCGTGATCCTGCTTTTCATCATCGCCAGATCCAAAGCCAAGACGTTTTGGCTCTATGATTGAAGCCGCTCCTGCATTTGATGTCATGATGATTATTGTATTCTTGAAATCAACTGTACGCCCCTGCGAATCGGTGATTCTTCCATCATCAAGCACCTGTAAAAGTATATTAAACACATCAGGGTGTGCCTTTTCAATCTCATCAAATAAAATTACAGAAAACGGATTACGTCTGACCTTTTCCGAGAGCTGTCCGCCCTCCTCGTGACCCACGTATCCCGGCGGTGAACCAATCATTTTGGAAACACTGTGCTTTTCCATGTATTCGGACATATCAACGCGGATCATGGCATCCTCCTTGCCAAAAACAGCCTCAGCAAGTGCCTTTGACACCTCTGTCTTGCCGACACCTGTCGGTCCCAAAAACAGAAATGAGCCAATCGGCTTCTTAGGATCCTTTAATCCAACACGGCCTCGTCTGACTGCCTTTGCAACAGCAGAAACAGCCTCCTCCTGTCCTATTACACGCTTGTGAAGTATCTGTTCAAGCTTTGCAAGTCGTCCTGCCTCTGACTCAGTAAGCTTATTTACAGGTATTTTTGTCCATCCGGATACTACATCCGCTATCTCGTTTTCGCCGACTACAGGCTGATTTTTTGCTCCTGTGCGGTGATTTTTCCTGATAAGCTTCTGCTGCTTATTTTCAAGCTCTTTCTTTTCTGACATAAGTGCGCTTGCAACCGTGATATCTCCTTTCGACAAAGCATCTTCCACCATACTTTGCTTATCTGTTATCTCTTTCTTCAGGGCAAGAAGCTCATCAGAGGATGTCAGATTTTTAAGTCTGATCCTGGCTGCTGCTTCGTCCATCAGGTCTATCGCCTTATCAGGTAAGAATCTGTCATTTATATATCGTGCCGAGAGATTTACTGCTGCTTTCACACCCTCATCTGTAATACTAACACCATGATGCTTCTCATAGAGGCCTTTTAAGCCTGTGAGTATCTCTATTGTCTCATCAACACCCGGCTCCTCAACCATAACAGGCTGAAAACGACGCTCAAGCGCAGCATCCTTTTCCACATATTTGCGGTATTCTTCTATGGTAGTGGCACCGATTACCTGTACCTCTCCTCTGGCAAGCGCAGGCTTTAATATGTTAGATGCATCTAACGAGCCTTCTGCTCCTCCGGCTCCTATTATAGTGTGAAGCTCATCAATGAAAAGCAGTACATTTTTAGCATTTGAAACCTCGCTTATCACCTTCTTGATACGCTCCTCAAACTCACCACGATACTTTGATTTGGCGACAAGTCCGGACATATCAAGGGAAACAAGTCTCTTTCCCAAAAGAATATCAGGTACATTGCCACTGACTATATCCTGCGCAAGTCCCTCTACTATAGCGGTCTTTCCCACTCCCGGCTCTCCGATCAGACATGGATTGTTTTTGCCACGGCGGCAAAGAATCTGGATAACGCGCTCCATCTCTTTTTTCCTGCCTATAACAGGGTCAAGAAGCCCTGCCTCTGCCATATCCGTCAAATCTCTGGAATACTGATCTAATACAGGAGTGGCAGAATTATATGATGTGTTGTAGCTTTTCATCAGATCCCTGTATGCAGATGGATCCTCACCCATCGCACCAAGTATATCTATAAACAGCTTCTGACTGTTGACACCCATGGTGTTTAAAAGTCTCGCTGCCGCACAGTCTCCCTGCAGTACTATAGCCATGAGCAGGTGTTCTGTACCTATCTCGTTGCACTCAAATCTATCGGCTTCCTCGGATGCACGCTCCAATACTCTCTGCGTCCTTGGCGAATAGCCGTCCCTGTCCAGCACTTCGATGTCATCCCCCGGTGAAATCAGGTCCTCAATCATCGAAATAAGCTTATCATACTCCACATTGCAGGCTGTAAGAACCTCTGCGGCCACACCGGTTCCCTCTTTTATAAGGCCAGCCAGTATGTGCTCTGTTCCAACATAGCTGTAATTCATTTTCTTTGATATACGTGCAGCCAAATCTATTGCTTTTTTAGCCTTACTTGTATATGGTTTCAAGTCATATCCTCCAGTCATATATTCACTAATTTAAATCGATGAACTGTAAATCGTCATCTTCGCTGTCATCTTCATTGTCGTCCTCCGAACCGTCAGCTACAGTCTCAGACGGCTTATTTCCCTCATTGACAAATCCATCAATTGCCCTTTGAAGCTGATTCTTTAAAGCATCCTCATCAGCATCGTTTTCTGTGTCAGAAACGTTTACCTGCTTCGAATCCTCTTTTAAAGCAAAATCAGACTTGTCATTTTCAGCTGCTTTCTTAGAATCAGGTGTAATTTCTACGGTTCTTCCGACATAGGATGCACCTGCTGCTTCTGTACTTTCCGTATTTTCGTCTGATTCTAAAAGCTCATCTGTCTGTGACTCTTCAACGGATTCCTGAAGTTCGTCTGTCTGTGATTCTTCAACGGATTCCTGAATCTCATCTACCTGTGACTCTTCAACAGGTTCCTGAAGCTCATCTATCTGTGACTCTTCAGCCGATTCCTGAGCATCATCATTAGCTTCTATATCATTATCTTCATCACTATTTTCTTCATTATCCTCCGCTATAGTGTCATCTTCTATATCATTGTCTTCTATATCATTATCCTCTATATCGAGCTCTTTGGTATCGTCTTCTTCATCGTCTTCATCATCTTCTTCATCATTTGCTGTGCGCTTCTTATTTTTCACAACAACCACAAGAAGGAGTAATGCCAGAATAATGATAACAAGAATAAGTATTGCAGCTAAAACAAGATATTTATTGGCAATTCCCGGAACAAGCTCACTCTTTACCGCATCGTTTTCTTCCTGTGCCACGGTAGGTGTACTGAGCTCGGTCCTCATATATGTGCCATCTACGCTATCATATGTGTACCAGCCACTCTCACCATTGTCATTCATGGCGTATACAAGGTAAAAATCCTTTGTCTTATCATCTGTTTTTTCGGATTTGGTCTGGTATGCTGTTGCCACACCCTTGCCCTCTATGGAGAGCGAGACCTCATTATATCCTTCAGGCACATCATCCACCTTAGGCAGTAAAACTACGATAAAATGTGACTCGGAATTGATACGGACATACTCATACGCTGCATTCTGGGCAGCATCATATACAAAAAGCCCATTGCCGCTTTCTGACTGTAAATACACAAGTGTGATATCACCAAAGGTACCATGAAGGGTATTGTATTCAAGGCCGTCAATCACTGTCTTTGAGTGCTCGAAGCCTTCAGGAACAACATCCTCAGGAATGTCATTTACCATAGTCCACTCTGTGCCATTTATATTGAACTTCTTCCAGTTATCCTGCTTATCCGCATTCTCCGGATCATCCTCGGCTCTTCTGGTAACTACTATATTGTATGTGCTCGTGCTGCCGTCCTCTGCTGTCACAACAACGCTTACGGTATTCTCTCCAACCTCAAGCGAATCATTGCCTGTGACAGATGTCACACTCGCCTTGGAATCAGCCGGATTTGCTGTAACCGCAAGGCTTGAACAGCTGTAATCTACTGTAGCTGTGTAATCCTTTGTCGCAGCAGAAAACTCAGGTGAAAGTGTACCTGCTGAGATAACAAGCGAGCCAAGAGATGCGTTTGAGGATTTCTTTTCCTCTTTGTTTTCATTATCTTTATTTGCATCGCTGTCATTACCTGTATTGCTGCCTGAATTGTCCTTGTTATCCTTTTTGCTGTTTGAATCATTGTTTGATGAAGCACTTGTTACTGTCACTGTTGCAGAACCCACTCCAATACTCGGAGTCCCACCATACACATCGGTAGTATCACCCAATGGTTCTTGTATCGAAAAAGTACATGTACCTACAGATGTTGCCTTATATGAAAATTTCTTTTCATCACCTACCCCAGCTCCAATTGTAAAAAGTTCATCACTGCTTCCACCAAGCACCCCTGAACTTTTTTTCAAAATTCCCTGAGCTCCATATCCGCTTGTAATCGACAACGTAACTATTACAGTATCACCAATTTTAACATTCGACTTATCTACAGAAACACTAATGTTAGCTGCCGCCAGTACCGGTACTCTACTAAATAACGTCGTCGTTAAAATCAACATCATTGTTATAATAATACTACGAATTCTTCTCATCTCTATTAATTACTCCTATTGTGTTAATTTTGATTTACCTAAAATCGAATTATTTATTAGCATAATATCCTTTATAGTTACTTTTCCATCTTTATTTACATCTGCTGCCTCCAAATATCCTCCATTTAATGATATTTTTTTAAGAATATTTCTATTTGTAAGCATTATATCTTTGATGGTCACTTTTCCGTCACCATTTACATCACCATATATAACAATATCAACTGTTTTTACCAAGTTTCCATTTGAATCATATACTGCTATTTTATTTCCAGTACCAACAATTCCATTATTTTCTACACCCGAACTGTTTAAAATTTTAATAGAACCTGCAGAAACAGAAATATTCTTCTTAATTACATCTGAACTAACATTAGGTTCTACGCCAGTAACATATGTATCTATTTTATACTTAGACGATGAGATACTAACAGATGAATTAATTGTATTGTTATTATTATTTGTATTATTTGCTGCTGATGCCTGTCTATTTATATTAATAGTATAAGTTCTTGTGTCACCACTTTGCGACTTACAGTTAACCTTGATTACATTATTCCCAACAGTAAGCGAATAACTACCTGTGCCTGTTATTCCACTATTAGCTGATACAGAATTAGCGGAAACAACAACAGAACTTATTGAGTTAGAAACAACTGCTGAATAACTTGTTGTAGCTCCATTAAATGATGGAGTTAACATAACTCCGCTAATAGAAAGCGACTGCAAATAATTATTCGTATCGCCTGCTTTATTAAATCCAACTGCTGATGAAGGCATGTTATCGTATACTGGTATTCTAAATGTAAAAGCTTGATTTTTATCAGAGTATCCCTTAGCAACACTTTGTCCCTCCGTAAGCGCTGCCGTAACATTTGTCATATATTGATGTGAATAATATGGACAATTATTTACAACATTAAATTTTTCAAAATATAACGTGTTTTGACCTTTATTTATATAATTTTTACCAAGCTTTTCAGCGCCTCCCTGAATTGACTTTACTCTAGTATTCCATCCCTGCTGTTTAGCAAAATACAAACCATTTTTGTATATATCTTCCTTTGTTTTTCCATAAGCATTAAAATTGAAGAAATTATAATACCCTTCATATCCGGAATATGTTCCTGAAATAAGCGGACTAGTCCCCTTTGTTCCTTGTTCTTGCTTAACTCGTGATGCCAAATGATATGCACTTACACCTGTAGTTTTAGCTACATCTAAAAAAGTGTTCGCATAATTAACAGATTCCGTGGAATATTTTTTTGTTCCTTCCATAAATGTTCCTTTTAGAATCGCATTTACTCCTGATAAACTGTCATTAGATGAATACGCTAAGCTTTGGAATTGAAATATATTCGTTTCATCAAGGAAATTCCTTGGATCCATGAGATATGCAATATAGGCGCTGCTTGCTGACACCCAGCCTTTTTCATACTCCGTCCACGTATTTGTAGTCCAATCATATGCTCCAACTGCTGTAGACTTTTTGGAATCATCTGCCGTCTTAGAAACAACATTTAATCCATTTCTACTCTCATTTTCAATCACCGTATCCCAATTCAGTCCTGTATTTACAGCCTCAAAGGTCCAGCTTGGATACTTATTGTGAAGTGCTGTGAGGTTTGGGATATAGCTGTCAGGAAAGCCTGCATTCTTCATAGCCGTAACGAAATCAGTATTGTCTCCGCTATTATTGTATGTCACCTTTATGTATGTACTGATAGTCCAGCCCGTAAATGCCTTGCCGTTTAACGTGCCCTTGACATTGTACCAGACCACACCGTTTACCTTTGTCTCTCCGATTATGTCAACCTGATGATTCCAGTTGAGTGAGACTACCTTGGTAGTGCCGGATGTGCCTGCTGCATTGCGGACATACACATTGCCACCGGTAATCGTACCTGTTGCATATGCTCCCGATGCGGTTGCCAGGGCAAGCTGCTCCTCATTATTCTGCTGTATTGCATCCGCATTGCCTATGTCTGCCGAAGCATCCCCTGTCACTGCATTGTCTGATGCAGCTGTGCCGGTACCTGCTGATACGAAATCAGACCTGATATAGCTGACACACTCCTCGTTATTTGCTGCCAGATTGTACTTTGCCTTGTACCACACCTTGCCGTCTGAGCCTGTGGTCTGCTCAAGAATAGTGATATCCTTGCCGTTTGACAGCTTGTGCTCCAGCTCATATTCTGTTCCCGGTCCGCTTCTCGCCGCTACCCAGTATCTCTCATCACATACAACCTTCGCCGCCTGGTCCGCATAGACTGCCATGCTGCTGTATGGTGCCAGATCACATGCAGCCAATGACAATGTAACGACAGAGGCTGCCAGAAATTTATTTATCTTTATCATCAAATCCCATCTTTCTTATGTGCATTGTTTACATTAATCCATTATCCATTTAATTATAATAGAATATGACCTTTGTATCAATGTATTCGGCAGAAATTTATTATTTTTTTATTAATAATATAAAAAAAGCTCCCTTCAACGAGCATCTCATGCTTACGTTTCCGGGAGTTATCTGATTCATATTCTGCTTATTCTTGCTGTCTTATGTCGCTTTTTCTAGCTGAACAGGGATTTTATCTTATCCCATAAATCCATGAAAAAATTACCAATCTTTTCCCAGAATCCCGGATCATTTATCTTGTCGCCAAGCTTTGATGCCCAGTCCTGTGCCTGGTTGATGACTGAATCCCAGTCAATATTGGCATCCTTAAGCTTCATAAGAAGCGATGTCAGCTTTGCGATATCATCATCAGAAAGCTTCAAGTCATAATCCTTTGCAGCCTCCTTTATCGCATCCTTTATCTGACTCTCATCCTTGAGCCTTCCATCAGCGAGCTGCTTCTTTAGGTCTGCAATCATCGCCTCGATATCCTGTGAATCACCGTCAATGCTCTTGTTGAGCTCGCCTGTTGTGACAAGCTCATCCATAGCTGCGTCTGTCACCTTGTCGTCAAGCTTCTTGCCCGTCATCTCCTCATATGCCTTGAGGGTGCCTACCAGTGCCGCCGTTCCTGAAATAGGGAAAGGTCCTGCAACTATGATTTTGGCATCAGCTATGCCTGCTGTGGCAAGCGCATTCTTGTACATACCTACCGTACAATAATTGATATTGTGCGTGGAAACACTAAGACCTGCACCCTTTGTATCCTCTGTAATGAGCACTGATGAGAGTGACCTTGTACCAATCTCACTCTTGCTGATGTATGAATCAAGGTACTTGTGCTCCTCATCGTTATTTACATAGACCACATCATATTTGTCCAGATCTGTGAGCTCGATTCCCATAAATCCAAGCACAGTCGCTCTCTGATCCGGTGTGAGGTCTGCTCCAAGGCTTAAGTATGGCTTATCGTTTTTGCTGATAGTCACCTTGTCATTGGTCTCGCCGCCTGCTGCAGCGCTGCTGTCACCCGCCGATGCTTCAACACTTGCAGCCGTATCAGTCTGTGTAGCGTTCTCTGTTGCAAATACCGCCGGATTCATCGTAAACAGTGTAACCGCAGCGAGCACGCCACATACAATACTCTTTGCTTTTTTCTTTATAAATCTAATCATTTTTCCTCCAATCTACTGCTCTATATCATACGAAATTGTAAAGTTTCTTCCGTCGAAGCTGACATCTGCCATGCTTCCGCATACCACAGGCATCATCGGCGACATATGGCCTATATCCAGATCCATGATAATCGGCACATCAAACTCTCTAAGCAGTGATGAAAGTGCCTGTCTGTGGTCAATGCCAAACATTTCCTCTCCGAAGTGCGCCGGGCGTCCGATAAGAAAGCCCTTAACATTTGAAAACCATCCTGCATTTTTCATCTGCCACATAGCTCTTCTCATGCCCATCACATTAAGGTCACAGGCCTCAAGGAACCATATGATACCATCATCACTGTAGCGCTCATTAAATTCTCTTACATGGTCAAATGATGTGCCAAGCAGATTGATAAGGCAGTCCATGCAGCCTCCGAGCAGCCTGCCTCTCATAGAAAGCCTGCTTTCTTCTGCCGCTGCAGGAATAGAGCTGATGCACGACCTTTCAGTCAGATTGTAGCCCACAAAAGGAGCATTCTCATCCTTTATTGATTCCTTCTCCCACATAGGGTAATTGGTAAACGAAAGCTTTCTGCCACAAAGCAGATCAAATGCATCGGTAAGTGACTCATGCCACAACTCCATGCCAAAGCTGCCTGCACACGGCCCGTAAATGCCCGCTGTGTCAGCAATAGTGGCCTCCAAAAATGTGAAATTCGTGTTGTCGGAATAGCCCATGTACCATTTCGGCTTTGATTGCTTCACGCGCTCAAAATCAATATAAGGCACCACCTCGCACATCAGCTCTCCGCCACCACAGGATATAAGCACATCACTGTCAGCAGAAGCATAGCTCTCATTCAGCTCCTCTGCACACTTCTTCGGTGTATTGCTGATGCCTATGCCGCTGTCACACCTGCAGTTTGGTCCCTCTATCGTCCTATAGCCCATGCTGTGAAACCTTTTGATAGCGTTGTCAAAGGCGCTCTTATACGGCTCTGTTGTACAGCCCATCGAAGGCGCTACAAAGCCAATTGTTCCTCTATCCTTTAGAAATTCAGGGTATCTCATGTCTCTATCATCCTATCACTGTTATTTACATATCTAAGCTTCTGTCTGAAGTAAAATATGTAGGATTTTATCATTTCTGTCCAGGTCATCTTACTGTCATAATTAAATGTCGTCGTGTACTGCACATGCTGTCTGTTGCACCAGTTGTATATGTCATGCAGACTTATCGAATCAACATACTTCATATTGTTCATAAACACCTTTACCTTTGAAAGCTCATCCTCGCTGTCAATGTAAAGATGGAAGATGGTATTCGGACATTCAATTATTATCCGCTGTTCTTCTATATTTCTCATCACTGTATCCTCTATTGAATAATGCAGCCTGTGCGATTTAAACACATCATCGTTTGTCACACCGGCACGCAGGCAATAACAAAATATCGTAACTGTTCAGCGCCTTCACAGTTACAAAATATTACATAACCATAGTACTACACCAACGTCACAAAATCCAGTCATTTTTGCCTGCCAATTCTTACTATTTTATTAAGAAATCCGGTAGATATTATACTCCCTCGCAGTCAAATGCCGGTATGAAGCTGTCCTTTGCCACGTCCCCCTCCTGTATAAATGCATTTGTGATACCTATTTTAATAGCATAGTCAATAAGTCTTTCATACTCTCTCCTCGTCACTGTGCGGTTTATCTCCGGATAAGCCTTTAGAGCAATCGGCGTAAACTGGCTCATCATGCTTATGTATATGCTGTTTTGATATGTGTCATGCAGATATTTAAGTATAGCCTTTGCATCATTCACATGCCCCGGCAAAAGAAGCTGTCGCACTATAACGCCCTTTTGTATGAGCCCTGTCGCATCGTCGATCACGACCTTTGGCTGCTGCCTGACCATTTCTGAGAGTGCCTGCTTTGCGACAGACGGATAATCCTTTGCTCTTGAATACTTTGCTGAAAGCGCGCTGTCCATATATTTAAAATCAGGAAGATACACATCCACTATCCCCTCAAGCAGCTTTAGCTCAGTCACATTTTCATATCCGCTCGTATTGTATACAATAGGAAGCTTCATGCCGCGGCGCCTTGCATCGCTTACCGCCCACACTATATCCGGTATATACTGCCCCGGTGTGACAAGATTGATGTTATTTGCACCTTTGCCCGCCAGTTCTATGAAGATATCACTCAGCCTCTCTTTACTTATCACCTTTCCCGCTTTTCCGTCAGAAATCTCCCTGTTCTGGCAGAACACGCAGTGTAAGCTGCAGCCTGAGAAAAATACTGCTCCGCTTCCTTTTTCACCTGATATGCATGGCTCCTCCCAGTAATGAAGTGCTGCGCGCGCCACCCTTATTTTAGCTGAAACGCCACATACACCTGTTTGTCCTGTACCTCTGTTAATGCCGCATTTTCTGGGACACAACAAGCAATTCTCGTATTTATTCATAATTTTCATTTTAACCCTTGCTAAAAATAATGTTTGATACTACAATCTATATGATTATAAGATGCATACACCATGCACCTTTACTAGTCATTTTAAAATTATACCATAACTATTCTCGCAGAAGAGAAATAGTTAAAATACACAATAAGGAGATTACAATGAATCAGTCAAACTGTATCGTCGCCCAGTCAGGCGGCCCAACTGTTGCAATCAACGCAAGCCTTGCAGGAGTCATCGCAGGAGTAAAAAGCTCTGAGAAATACGATATCTGCTATGGCGCCGTAAACGGAATACTCGGCATATTAAATGAGAATTATCTCAATCTGTCAGATATTTTTGCAGATGATGCTAATCTTGAAAAGCTTAAGACCACACCTGCCATGTATCTTGGCTCATGCCGTCACAAGCTCCCGGATTACAAGGATGATGATTCACCATATGTATACATCTTCCACCAGTTCGATAAGCTTTCCATAAAGGCTTTCTTTTACATCGGTGGAAATGATTCGATGGATACCGTATTAAAGTTATCCGATTATGCAAAAAAAATCAACAGTGATGTGAAAATTGTAGGAATTCCAAAGACCATCGACAATGACCTGTGCATGACAGACCACACTCCGGGCTTTGGCTCTGCCGCCAAATACATCGCATCAAGCATGCTTGAGATAGCCCACGACACCTTTATCTATGCTGTTAAGAGTGTGACAATCGTTGAGATCATGGGTCGTGACGCAGGATGGCTCACCGCCGCTTCCGCTCTCGCACGTAATGAGTACAATACAGCGCCTCAGTTCATCTATCTGCCTGAGGTGGATTTCGACAATGACAAATTTGTTGCCGATATAAAAGAAGCCCTCACTCACACCAACAATGTAATAGTTGCCGTATCAGAAGGAATACATGACGCAGAAGGCTCATACATTACATCATCAAAGGCCGCATGCGATCAGTTCGGACACCAGCAGCTAAGCGGTGCCGGAAAAGCTCTTGAGTTCATCGTAAAGGAAAACATCGGTGTCAAGGTGCGCTCTGTAGAGG
>OCLF01000369.1_pt1 | contig 13603 bp, 8 predicted proteins | sample 1502881 | NCBI WGS metagenome assembly OCLF01 (sample SAMN03418267, study PRJEB22391) | human gut metagenome | biome: human-gut; feature: organic feature; material: feces | host: Homo sapiens | place: Tanzania | collected 2013-01
GACATTCGCAGTGCCCCCAGGCTCATGACCGTCTGCTGCTCCAGTCCGTCCGAGGTTGCCACTGTTACCTTGTACCTGTCACGTATGCCAAACACAGTCTTTTCGATAAATGCATCGGCTGTCTCGTCCTGCTTTGTATACACGACCTCTATGTTGTGGAAGGTCTCGCGCTTTCCGGCATTGCCCTTCACCTTGTACGCATCAAACACCAGCAGCAGATGACAGCCCTTATAGCCCTGGTAATCCGATAAAACATCCTTCAGCGCATCTCTCGCCGAATCAATGTTTATGCGCGAGAGCTCTTTTAAATCATCCCATGCAAATATTATATTATATCCGTCAACTATCAGGTACTCTTCGCCCGGGGATTTCTTCGGATAAATCGGAGTGCCGTGCTTATCATGCTTTACGGTGCGCGGTTTACCACTTAGACCTTCATACTCATTTTTCTTTTTGCCTGACCATTTGCGCCTCTGGTCATCTGCGATATCGTTTTTTCCCATGCCAAACTCCCTGGCATAAACATCTGCAAGCTGCGCATCAAGCTCCACTGATGACATACCTGAAACTGCCTTCTCAAAGCTCGTCCTGCGGCGGTTTCCAGCAAGCGCCTGCGCATCCTCCGCTGAAAATGCATTCTGCGTGCGGGCACTCGCTGCAAGTGCCTCCTCAGACTCATCTCCGTGATATACATACGGCAGGTGCATATGCTCAGGGACCTCATCCCACGGCACCACGTAGCCTGAGCCGTGCGCACAAAATACCGAGCCTGTCGGATTGCGGAAATCCTCCTCGCTGTCATAGTGCATCTGCGCAATCACCTCTGCAGGATTGTGACACTCATCATAGCCCCACAGCTCCAGTGTCAGGTGCCCGAGCCCCTTTGTATACGCATGCACCAGACTCACATAATCCTGCATCGTCGCAACCGGTGCCTTTCCGGTAATTGTTGCCATCTCCCTCGCAGCGGTTGTGGCAAACTGCGGGCTCTCTGCCCTTGCAAATCTCTGCTCTAAATCTGTCATTGCGCGGCCGACATACTCCATCGGCACCTGTAGGATAAAGCTGTAGTAAGGCTCAAGCAGCACGCTCTCTGTGGATTTAAGCCCCTGTCGGATTGCTCTGTATGTAGCCTGACGGAAATCGCCTCCCTCCGTGTGCTTTACATGTGCTCTTCCTGTAAGAATCGTGACCTTTACATCGGTAAGCACCGAGCCTGTGAGCACACCCCTGTGCTCCTTTTCCTCAACGTGTGTGGCTATGAGGCGCTGCCAGTTTTTGTCGAGCACATCCTCACTGCATGTGGATGTGACAGTGATTCCGCTGCCACGCTCCGCAGGCGACAAAAGCAGATGCACCTCTGCATAGTGGCGCAACGGCTCGAAATGTCCTACTCCCTCGACAGCCCTTGCTATCGTTTCCTTATATACAATGCTACCCGGTCCGAACGTGACAACAACACCAAACCTGTCCTTTATGAGGCGCACAAGCACCTCCATCTGCACCTGTCCCATGAGCTGCACATGGATTTCCTTAAACTCCTCCACCCACACTATATAAAGCTGTGGGTCTTCCTCCTCAAGCTGCTTTAGCTTTTCCATAAATGCCGCCGGATTTACATCATCAGGCAGAATCATCCTATAGTTTAGTACCGGCTCAAGGATTGGCATATTGGACTGCAGCTCAACCCCCAGCCCCTGCCCCGGAAATGTCGAGCTAAGACCTGTGACCGCAACTATCTCACCGGCCTCTGCCACATCAGCTATCTCATATTTTTCGCCGGAATACTTTCTTATCTGATCTATTTTCTCAACCAGAAGGCCTTTTGCCTCGTCACCGCCATGCGCTTTGTACTCTATCTTGTCCCTGACCTTAAGGCAGCCTCCGGTAACCTTTAAAAATGTCAGCCTGCTGCCTCTGTCGTCCCTGCCTATCTTGTATACACGGGCAGAAAATCCGTCAGGGTAATTTCTTTCACACATAAACCGCGAAAGCCCCTGAAGCAGCGTATCCACTCTGTCAAGCTTAAGTGCCGAGCCGTAAAAGCACGGGAACACCTCCCTTTGCGCCACTGCCTGCGCAATATGTGCATCCGTAAGCTCTCCCGATTCCATAAACTCATCTAAAAGAGGCTCACTGCACATGGCAAGCTCATCAAATAAATCCTGCGAAGAAAAATCCACGCAGCCATCACTCAGCTCACTCTTTAGTTCCGCCTGCACTTTCTCCGCATCCGTGCCCTGCATATCCATCTTGTTTACAAAAATAAATGTCGGCACGTTATAATGCTTTAAAAGCCTCCACAGTGTGCGCGTGTGCCCCTGCACTCCATCAGTTGCGCTAATTACAAGTACCGCATAGTCGAGCACCTGAAGTGTACGCTCCATCTCTGCCGAAAAATCCACATGCCCCGGTGTATCAAGCATTACTACATGCCATGTATGAGCTGAATCTGCTGTGCGTGCTACATCTGTTGTACGTGCTGTATCTGTTGTACCTGCTGTATCTACCGTATCTGTGCCGCGCAAAATATCAAGTCTTGCCTGCTTTGAAAAAATGGTTATTCCACGCTCACGCTCCTGCGCATCGTTGTCCAAATATGCGTCCTGATGGTCCACGCGCCCGAGTGAGCGAATCTGCCCGGTGCTGTAAAGCATGGCCTCAGACAGGGTTGTCTTTCCCGCATCTACATGTGCGAGAATGCCGATTGTAATATGATTGTTTGTCATTTTCTGCTCCATTTATGCCTCAATCCAAGAACAGAGACACCTGTGGATGTCTCTGTGTCAGCCTTTATATCATAATCCGTTGATTTCCTAAATTATAGCATTTTGTGGTTGGTCTGTCATCTTTTTTCTTGATTGACAGCGTGGTGTCAAGCTTGCGTCCGGACAGTAACAAAAAGCGCCGCTTAATTGACAAATATTTATTCCATACATATAATGTGATTACGGAAATTTTTGAATGGTATAAAAATAATGCGAGGATAATATGAACAAAAAAGAAGTATTGGAACTAAAACGAAGATTAAAAAAAGACCAGGCAACTTTCACCCGTCTGGTCGGCTGCTACGTGGACTGCAACCATGAAAAGGTCTGCAAATTCGGTGGCAAATTTCTCACTCTGGAGGAGGATGAATACTACAAATATCTGGAGATTTCAAACAAGGTGCTTTCCGGCACTCTCGGAAACAACCTGCTCAATCTGCAGTTCCCGCTTGAGGAGGAAGAGGTCGGAGGCCGCCAGCAGATTCTCATGGCGCTTCGCGACAGCGAGCTTAATGATGAGACTCTGCTCGATACATACTATGATCTGGTCATCGACACCTACGACGAGGCCGGAAACTATCTGATTCTTTTGTATCTCGACAGCTACGATGTCATGACACGTACAAAGGACAACATCAACGTGGATGAGTCCGAGGAGGTGTACAAATACATGCTCTGCGCCATCTGCCCTGTCACACTTTCAAAGCCGGGTCTTGGCTATCTGGAAAAGGAGCAGCGTATCGGAGCCCGAATAAGGGACTGGGTGGTAGGCGCACCTGAGACAGGCTTTTTATTCCCTGCCTTCAATGATAGAAGCACTGACATACACTCCACTCTTTTCTATACGAAAAATACCAAGGAGCCTCACTCTGAGTTTATGACAAACGGTCTCGGCTGCGGTGTGGAGCGCACAGCTACTGAGCAGAAGATGGCTTTTCATTCAATCGTCAGAAATGTGCTAGGTGCCGAGGACGAGAGCACGGATGACAAGCTGCTTGATATCCAGCAGAATCTGTCCGAGATGGCTGATGACTACGCTGAGACTCACGATGATGACGACGATCCGTTCATTCTCGACAGCGAGGCTATGAACAAGGTGCTTAGTGACTGCCATGTCTCTGAGGAAAAGATTTCACGCATTGAAAAATCCGTCAATGAGGCCTTCGGTGACAAGCCGCCTATCGCAGCCAATGTCATTGATTCAAAGGCTCTTGCAGCTAATGAAATCCGCGTGGAAAAGCTTGCTCTTGAGAGCCAGGTCGGTGATTTAACTCTCGAGCTCAACGAGAAAAATGCACAGCTTGAAGAGAAGGATTCTGTTATCCAGGAGAAAAATAATCAGATTGAGGAGCGCACCTCACAGCTTCTTGAGAAGCAGGAAGAGATTGATAATTACACTTCTCAAATTAAGACTTATGATGTGGTGCTTCATGTAAAGCCGGAGAAAGCTTCACAGATTCATGCGCAGGTCATAAACGGGGAGAAGTGTCTCGTCATTCCTATGCGGGAGAATGAGAATGCGACCATAAATGGGGTGAATACAAATCTGTAGGGCACATCATAGTGCATCGCTTATGGTACCGCGCTTTATGGGGCTTCGCATATCCAGGCTGTGAGAACCGGCATAGCATGCAGTGTATTCCTCAGAAAAATATAAAATCAGCCACGGCATCATTTGCGGATAGTTTATTGATTGTTTGCTATGAATTATCGTATCCTCATTTTATGGAACGCCGTGGCAGTTTATATTTTTCTTCGGAACACACTGCATACTCTCCGGTAAGTTAAGGGTACTTATGCGAAGCAATCAACGATGATTTAATAAGCCATGTCTAGGGAATTCAAAAATGCTCTCCCGAAGCTAACGCAACGCTTACAAGATTCTGTATTGGATTATGCAAAAAGGCGTGTGAAAAAACTTCGTTTTTCACACGCCTTTTATAATGTTATCACCTATGAAATAGTGTCTGCTCATAAAGGCACTCTGACTGCTAATAAAAGCACTCTGATAATACTTACCGGTTTACCAGCTCAGCACCTCATGGCCATCCTCTGTGACGAGTACCATGATTTCCCACTGGGCTGATGGTAGTCCGTCGTCGGTGTATACTTCCCAGTTGTTCTTGTCATCTACGTAGATATCGGCCTTGCCCATGTTGACCATTGGCTCGATGGTAAATATCATGCCGGGTGCCATGACCATGTCGGTACCGCGCTTGGTGTTGTAGCCTACCCACGGATCCTCGTGAAATTCAAGTCCCACTCCGTGTCCACCGATTTCACGCACTACTGTGTAACCGTTTGCAAATGCATGGTCGTGCACCGCCTGTCCCATATCTCCGAGGAAGCCCCACGGCTTTACCTCTTTGAGTCCGAGCTCTACACATTCCTTTGTGACTTCAACGAGCTTTTTCTTCTCCGGGCTTACATTTCCGATACAGTACATTCTTGATGAATCTGAAAAATATCCGTTTAAAATTGTAGAGCAGTCTACATTTATGATGTCACCGTCCTTTAGGATGACGTCCTTTGAAGGAAATCCGTGACAAACCTGCTCATTTACCGATGTACATACGCTGTAAGGATAACCCTCATAGTTGAGCGGTGCAGGGATGCCTCCCATACTGGTGGTCATATCATAGACTATTTTATCAATCTCTGCGGTGTTCATACCCTCGTGGATATGCTCTCCTATGTAGTCGAGCACTGCGACATTTATCTTGGCGCTCTCCTTGATTCCAGCTATCTGGTCAGGTGTCTTGATGATTGAATGGCTCGGTATCTTATGATGTGCCTCAGCAAGCTTTTCAAGCTTCATATCAAATGCTGCATGACAGGTCTTATATTTCTTTCCGCTGCCACACCAGCAAGGGTCATTTCTTCCAATTTTTGTTGACATAAAATCTTCTTTCTAGTGATCAAGAGTAACGTTTCCCATATCGACTCTTTTCCACACTTTTTCTTTTATTTTATAGTTATTTTTCTCCAGCAGCTTCTTATATCTGCCTCCCGAGAAATCATAATCCGTTATCTCGGCATTGTCAAGTCCTGCATATATTTCCTGATATTTCCGGGCTATCGCAGACTTTTCCATGGACGAATAAATATCCTTTTTTTCGACTCCAAGCTTCTTTGCGCCATCTATATCAGACAAATCATACCAAAAGTCCTTCTCGGAATTTTTCAAAGCTTCTTTCTCGTCATCAGTAAGTGTAATGCTCTCTTTTTTTGCCAGCTCATAAAAAATCTCATCGTGAATGGCCATGGACATAGCTGCTTTGCGCGCTGTAACACGGACAAATTCACCGTTTGTGTGGATATTCCAATACTTGTTTGGATTATCGGAATCATACACAAGAGCCTGCTTCTCGACATTCATCTCCTCATATGCCACATAAAATGCCATATCGCGCAATGTCAGCTCTTTCCCATTCACGGTGACAGCCACGTCATCCAGATGCTCATTGTATACAATATTCTGCTTCATATCATGATAATTATATGCATACACACCGGCTACAACAGCCAGCACTGCAAGTATAATTGTTGTGATGTGTTTTCTTATTTTGCGCAAAGCTTTGCAACCACCTGATTTATAACCTTTCCGTCAGCCTTGCCCTTGAAATGCGGCATGACTGCCTTCATTATCTGTCCTTTGTTTCCTGTTGCGATTACATCTGAGAACTGCTCTGTGAGCTCCTTTTCTACCTCTTCTGCCGACATCATTGCAGGAGCGTACTCCTCAAAGATTGCATATCTGGTATTGTACTCATCAAGCAGATCTGTTCTTGTGGCAGGGCATGTGTCAATCTGCTCCTTCACGGATTTCATTTCCTTCAGGATGACCTTGTTGACAAGCTCCTCCGGTATATTGTCTCTGCAGCCCTCATCTATTGCCGCCTTTTTGGCTGCCGATACAAGAGAGGATATAGCATCCTTTCTTACCTTGTCTCTTGCTTTCATTGCTGCAATCATGTCTTTTTGTAATTGTTCCATCTGCATGGTTTGTTCCTCCTGCTTTTCTTTATTTACAGGCTTGCTAGTTCGTTTTGTGCGAATTGGTGCCGTCTGCTTCTATAATACACCTTATGTGCAAAAATTGCTATCGTTTATTGCAATGAGTTTGTTACACAAAAAGAGCCGGTAAGTATAATAAATATACTTATCGGCTCCTAACCATCCTATACAAGACGTCGTATAGCAAGTATTGTATGACACTGTACGCTTCTGTTTGCTGTGATTCCTGCCTTAGTGGACTGTGCCTCCACTATCACACCACCACCTGCATATATAGCTACATGTCCCGGATATACCACTACGTCACCCGGCTGTATATTATCGAAGGATACAGCCTGTCCCACAGACTTAAATGCCTGTGAATATCTCGGTGTGCTGATACCAAAATGTGCATATACCTCATGTACAAAGCCTGAACAGTCTACACCGTTTGTAAGACTGTTTCCACCCCATACATATGGGTTGCCCTTAAACTGCATAGCGTATGATACTACATCGCTTCCTGAAACTCCTGTTGAAGCACTCGGGTTCTTTCCACCGCCTGCTGCATAGTCACTGGCAATGCTTCCACCCTTTCCGGCTCCACCACCATCATAGCTTGAACTGCTTGACGAGCCTGAGCTTGATGAGCTGTTCGCTCTGGCAGCGGCTGCGGCTGCAGCTGCTGCCGCGGCCGCCGCTTCCTGCTCCTGAATGATTTTGCCCTGTGCCGTAATGATATTCTGATAATTCTCTGCCTGCTGCTGTGCCTGAGCTATCTGGCTTGCATACTGCTCCTTCTGGTTCTCAAGAGCTACTATAGCCGCCTCGACATCCGCCTGCTGCTTCTCATAGTCATCCTGCATGGCTGTGAGCTCATTCATGTCGTTGTCAAGCTTAGTACCAATCTCCTTCACCTGCTCAACTGCTGCCTGATAAGAATCCATAAGAGCACGATCCGAGTCATATACGTCTGACACGTACTCTATACGATTGAGCATATCAGTGATACCCTTTGCCTCAATAATTGCTGTCCAGATATTGTCCTCAGCGCTGTTTTCATACATGAACTGTATACGCTTCTTCATGGCGTCATACTGCTCCTGCTGCTTTTCCTGAGCTGCTGCAAGATCCTTCTGATTCTGCTCTATCTCTGCCTGCTTGCTTGTGATATCTGACTGAAGCTTCTTTTGTGCTGCAAGAATCTCATCAAGCTTTGCGGATTTGTTCTTTATATCATCAGCAGTTGTCTGCTGCTGATCCTTTAAACCATTAATCTCATTCTTCTTATCCTTGAGATCCTGCTCAGCCTGTGACTTCTTCTTCTCTGCATCCTTCTGCTTCTGAGTCTTGGCATACACCTTCTCAAGTCCACTGTTTATGTATCCGCTAAATGTAGTGCCCTCTACTGCCGGTCCTGTAAAAACGAGTGCTGATGTTAACACAGTACATATAGCACGTGTCCATTTCTGATTCATTTTATTCCTCCTGTAATACGACGGTCAGATTGACCTTACCTTCCACAATTTACGTTCAATATACATTCGGATATATTATCGCACAAAATAAACCTTTTTTCCACACCTTTTTGTAAATTTACAGAATTTTCCACATTTTTTTATATACTATATGCAACAAGCTTCATAATAAGCTTCATAATAACAGCTTCATAATTACATCACACCGGCATGCGCGCTATAATAAGTCTGTCATCAGGTTTGATGCTATCGGAGGTCAGAGCATTTATTTCCATTATGTTTTCAACAGTGGTGCGGTATCTTTTTGCAATGTCCCACATTTTATCATCCTTCTGCACTATATAGCCGACCAGAGCTGCTTCAGCCTCAGTATCAGGCGTTATTTTTTCCTGCTCTACCGATGTTATGACTGACACTTCATCCTGCTGCAGGGCAATGGCGTTTATGCTGACAACACCCTTGATTTCATATTCGCTGTTGTCGAGCAGGTTGACCTGCACCTGATCCACCTGCACATTTACCTCGCAGCAGGTGTGTGCATCCATGCCCGGTATCTCAACAAACTGTTCAAACGGCACAGAGTCTGTATGCATCTCTATCGGACAGCCATCATCCTCCACAATATTCACACAATTCACCTGCAATACACCCGACACAATAATGCCTGTGTCTGCATTTTTTATCTGTGCAATAGCCGCCTGCGTCTTTGTACCGCAGATTCTTAAAATCCTCTTTTTGCTATTTTCTCTGTACAGCTGCTCCAAAATACGGCATTTTGTATCATTTTTCATAAGAAGGCTGCATACCTTCACATTTTCAAATGCGGGTTTTACCTGACAGGATACGCTGTACATATCATTGAGCACCTCTACCGTTTCCTCACTCCAGACCTTTCCGTCTACCGCAAGCGCTGCCTCAATAGAAAGCTGCCTGAGCTCTCCGTCATAATCATTTTCCGCCTCAACCTGATGCATGGCAGGCTGTGTGCGAAGCCAGGCTATGTTTCCGGCATTATCACCCTCGCAGCGTATTTCATTTGAAAAGCCCTCCTGCACCTCAAAGCAGCATATTTCCTGCTCTTCACTCAGATACACTATGCACGCATGGCACTCACCTGTCAGTGTGATGTGGTCACGCTCGTATGTATACTCCAGATTTCTCATATCAACAAGACTTGATATAAGCTTACATATATTCGGCTTGGTCTTTGGCAAGGTGACGACATTTTTGATTCTGACAATATCCCTGACAGCACTGTCAAGCTTAAGCACCTTCATCTGCCCCATGAGCTGCTCCACATCCCTGTCATCAATCCTTTGTGCAATCTCAAGATTTTCCTCCCTCTCTCCATAAAGCTCCACGCTTATACTGCCTCTTACCGAGAGCTTTCGCGAATTGATAACTCCCACCGTAAGCTCATCAAGCCCTGTATACACACGCACCGTATCCTTCTCGCATACTCCCTGAAGCACAAGCTTCTCCTGAAACGGTATTGCATCCTTTATATGCTCCACCCTGTTTCCGGCAATATTTTCCTCCGTCTCATCGCCTTCATAGACCTCATCTCTCGTATACAGCACTTCAAACTCAATGCTTCCGCTCAGCCAGATATTCTCGCCGGACGCTTTTATCTCGTCAACCTTGACCTGTCCGTTCTGACAAACCACCTTGGAAACATCGGGCTTGTTATCCTTTATGACATAGTCCCTGTCGAAGCCCACCTGCGACATATCATTTACCTTTTCTATGCATTGTCTGATTTTTTGTGTAATTAATTCCATAAAAAATACCCCACTTCAAATATGTATATAAAATACATATTCAAGATGGAGTAACTTTATGCAGATGCAAACATTTAATTCATGATAATTATAATAAAGATGTAACCTCTTTACTTCATGATACTAGCAAAGCTGCATTCTTATATCCTTTGTAATAACATCGGTGTAGGTGAAAGATAAGAGCTGTGGCGGATTCTGCTCAAACTCATCATCTATCAGAACCGTAAACACACTTGGGTAAGCCTGCTGAATAACACCCTCCTGGATGTCAACCTTGTTGCGTCCGAGATCCTGCTGGATCTTTACCCTGTTGCCGCACTGCTGGTGAATCGATGCTCTGACTTTTCTGATTTCTGTCTGTTCCATTTTAAGCCTCCTTATTGTGGGTATGCCCACTGGCACATAACTATAGTCCTCATGGTTACCAGTATTGTAACGACGGTGTCATATATATGAAATCAATCCCTGTATAAATATAAGACAGGTCAAATTAATCAACAATTATATCAATCAATATATTTGAATATATAAATATGTCACCACAATATCTAGTGACTTTAGTATAGCAAAGTATCGCAGTGATAGCAATAGGGCATTAGTACCGATTGTCAGTTTTTTCGCAACTTTTAACACAATTTACGAAAATTTCACTCAAATACGACAGGCATTTCACTCAATTCCGTCTTTATCACTATGTACGGATAACTCGCCTGATTACTGACCTTCTCGCCCTTTTCCGGTGCTATCAGGCGTGTATCAAGATACATTGCCTTATCCTTCACATAAAACTGGTTAACCGTAATGCTGTAGCCACCAGTCTCCTTTGTGCCAAAGCCTTCCGCTATGTATAAATATTCATCATCCTTGTACGTCAGCTTCATCGCCTTTGCCTTGTTTTCATTTATCTGCTTTTTAAACTCCTCCGGGATTTCATCCCCGCAGATCACCGTGTACTCGACCATCCTGTCACTCTCCGTGCCTGAAATATTTGCGTGGCAGCCCGAAATCACTGTCGTTTCCAATATCACAAGCACACCTGCAGCCATCACCAGAAGTTTTCTCAATTTTCCTGACATTTTTTCCTCTCTTTCTTATCATATCGCTTATGATATGATATAATATCAATAACTATTCAAAGCCACCTTTAGAATAGTTACATTACAATTAATATTATGAAAAAGAGAGGTCAAATATGCGTTCAGTTTTAATCGTAATATTCGTATTTTTCTATCTGCTGCTCGGTCTTCCGGTGCTCGGAGCCATGTGGATAATACACAAATTTGCCCCGGCATGGGCCGATATGGCACAGCTTCGCCTGGTACAGTGGGCTTTCCGTGTCATCATATTCCTAAGCGGAGCAGACATTGAATTTATAGGGGAGGAAAATGTGCCAAAGGACGAGGCTGTACTATATATAGGAAATCATCGTAGTTTCTTTGACATCATAATCACCTACTCCAGATGTCCACGCCTGACCGGCTACATCTCAAAGCAGAGCATCACAAAAATACCGGTGCTCGGTCTCTGGATGAAGCGCCTGCACTGCCTGTTTTTGGACCGCGAGGATATCAAGCAGGGATTAAAGGTCGTGCTTGCAGCCATAGATCAGGTCAAATCCGGCATCAGCATATGTGTATTTCCTGAGGGCACACGCTGCAAAAACAAAGATGACCTGACAGAGGTACAGCCTTTCAAGGAAGGTACTTTCAAGATTGCCACAAAGAGCAAATGCAGGATAGTGCCAATGGCAATCATGGGAACAAATGAAATATTCGAGAATCATCTTCCATGGGTCAAAAAGAGTCATGTGGTTATCCGATACGGCACTCCTATTGATCCGGCAGCACTCAGCAAAGAGGAACAAAAGCATCTCGGAGCTCATTGCAGAGAAGTGATTGTGGATATGCTTCATGAAATGGTATAGCTGAAAAAAACCGCCCATCCGGGCGGTTTTCATATTTCTTCTTCAAATCCATTTAAGCTATTAAATTTTATTCTCATCAAATATATTTTACTTTAGAACAAGCACCGAATACGCCGGCAGCTTTGCCGTTCCATCCTTATATGACGGTGCTTTCTTTGTAGTCTGAAGCATTGCAACAGCATCATTTACTCCAAGCGATGACACATCCACACTTGCTTCATCCTTTGATGGATTAAATATAAGCACTGCTTTCTCACCATTGTACTCTCTTGTGAATATACACACATTATCATTTGACAGATCCTTTTCAAAGGTATTTGTGCCTCGTGCTATCTCCGGGAAAGCATTTCTTATTGATATTGTCTGCTTCACAAAGTTGTAAATAGAGTATGGATCCTCCATCTGCTTATCAAGGGTATCATATGTCTGCTCGGTTTCTTCTGCATTCTGAGGTCCCACACACATTCCCTTAGCTTTTGAATCCCCGCTCCATCTCATGGCAAGACGCTTCGTCTCATCATTGGCTGTGCCTCTCATACCGATTTCCTCTCCATAATACAGAAAAGCATTTCCCGGCATAAGAAGATTCATGGCCTGCGCCATCTTGGTTTTCTCCTCGGCATTATCTCCGTTGTAATATCCTGCGCTGCGTCCCATATCATGATTTGTATAGAACGGTGCATCAATGTATGAGTCTGTATACTTCTTTATCTCATTTTCCACATCAACCAGAGCATTGCCGTATGTGCTGGCACCATGATTTGCTGTACCGTTTAACACCTTTCCAATATATCCATCCTGCTGTGAAAAATCAAAGTTGAACATACTGTCAATTCCACTCTTATAGTACTTCGCATACTCTCTGTATGTAGTCCAGCCCTCACCAACCATATAAGCATCAGCCTTTTTGCTCTTCACATTGTTTACAAGCCATGTGAGGTCATCTATAGTCTCAGTCTGGTTATTATTATTGTAATAAAGCACGGCATCCAGTCTGAAGCCATCCACGCCGCGGTCAAGCCAGAAGGATGTAACCTTGTCAATCTCGCCTCTTACAGCTTCGCTCTGCAGGTTAAGGTCAGGCATGCTGTCTACAAACTGTGACTCGTAATACCAATTCGTGCCCGGCAGCTGATTGTAGCCTCCGGCATTGGTTTTGCTAAAATTGTAGTAATCCACATAAGGACATTCCGAAGGATCCGGCTCTGCCCCATCAGGAAGCGACTTGATATAATCAGAAGCTGCCTTAAACCACGGATGCTCGTTAGATGTGTGATTTATTACAAAGTCAATAATCACATTGATGTTTCGCTTGTGACACTCCGTAATGAGCGCATCAAAATCATCCAGAGTACCATACTGCTTGTCAATATTCATATAATCCGTAATATCATACTTGTGGTATGAAGGAGAAGGCATAATAGGCATCATCCAGATTTCATTGCAGCCAAGTCCCTCGATATAGTCAAGCTTCTCTGTAAGCCCCTTCAAATCTCCAATGCCGTCACCGTCACTATCAAAAAAGCTGTATACGAACACCTCATAGCAGGTTCTGTAATTGTCCTGAATCACATTAGGATCATTTTTCGCATTCATCTGCTCCATCGCAGAAGGCTTGTACTCCTTCTTTGCAGCCGTCTCGGTATTCTTTCCACC
>OCLF01000376.1_pt1 | contig 13450 bp, 14 predicted proteins | sample 1502881 | NCBI WGS metagenome assembly OCLF01 (sample SAMN03418267, study PRJEB22391) | human gut metagenome | biome: human-gut; feature: organic feature; material: feces | host: Homo sapiens | place: Tanzania | collected 2013-01
CAGTTACACCGATAAGAATGAGTTTGGATTTCAAACCGCCTTCTTCATGATGATGATGGTGGTGGCAACCGCACCCCTGGTGCTCATGTTCTTCTGTGGAGCATGAGCAGTCATGATTGTGCTCATGATGATGTTCGTGAGAATCTTCACAATGGCATTCATGATGATGTTCGTGAGAAAGTTTCATTTCTTCCATAATTTTGCAATACTTTTAGTTCTATATAACCAAGAACATTCAGTTCCTTTTTCTATTTCGGTTGCAAAATTACAAAAAGGTTTCTGCAACTTGGTTGCAAAAGTCCTAGTTGTCCTCTTTTTCTTGCCGATTCTCTTACTCGGTCGTTTGGCTTCTTGGGCAAATTAAGAAGAAACGTGAAGATGATAGCTCATCGAGAAGACATTCTCGAAAATGAAGGGCATGCCGTATCAAGTAACGACATGCCCCTGTTGCCTTATTCTTCATTTACCATCTCCCAATCCAAAATGCCTTTGCCTTCTTCGTCCAGTTCTATGCCTAAGCCTACTATCTCTCGCTTGTCGGCCTTGAAAGGCTCCAGGTATTGGCGGTCTTGAATTTGCTTGATGGCAGCTTCCTTGCCACCATTGTTTCTTAACTTCAACTCTATTACGTAGATGTGATGAGTTGTTTTGATAATGAGGTCGATTCTGCCAGTAGAAAGCATGTGCTCTACTTCCACCTTCAAACCGATGGCATTCAAGATGGTACTGATGATCAGACGGTAACGCTCTTCCATATCCATGGATGCCAACTTCTTGTTGCTGTAAGGCACATCGGCAACCAATGCTTTGAGCGCTTTCATCGCTTTATCTAACTCTTTGTATTCCAGATATTGGTACAACTGCGCTTGCAGAGACTGCGTATCAGCTTCTTGTCGCATGGTCAATGCAGGCAGTACGCATTCGTATAGTGCCTGTTTTACCTCTTCATTTGGGAAGCCTAGGTGATAGACATTTCCTACGCACGATTTGATGGTGAGATAACCTGATTGATATAAGAAGAGTTCTGGACCTCCGCCAGTAACATCGGAAGTCTCCAATGTGTTGCGGAGAATCATGCAATCCTCAAAATCCGGTAGGTGCAACTCTGCATCCTTGATGAACTTCGGCAGCATGGAAGTGGCTCCCGAAGATGCCCAATAACTGTTCAGATCCTGGGTGTCAAGCGCATTGATGAGGCTGAAAGGATTGTAGATGTCAACCATGTTTCTGCGACTGAAATGGTAACCGTCGTAGTAGTCCTTCAGCTTGTCGTGGGTTTCCTGCAAAGTCCATCCGTTCACCTCTGCCATTTTTTCAAGTTCAGGCTTGAAGTTCTCTTTTATCTCCTCCTCAGTGATGCCGCAGATGGATGCATATTCTGGGAGGAAACTGATGTTGGTTAGATTGTTGAGCACGGAGAAAAGGGAAATCTGCGTAAACTTGGTGATGCCTGTGATAAAGACCAGACGCTCGTATTCATCATCGGCCTTTAAAATGGCAAAGACTTCACGATATACCTCGGTACATGCTTCGTGTTCCGGTGTTTTCCAGGAGTGCTGAAGAGGAGAATCATACTCGTCGATGAGGATGGCAACCTTCAAGCCCGTCTGTTTGTATGCCATCGTAATGATGGCGTCAAAGCGGTCGGCAAGCTGGGCGGTAGGGTCGGGAGTGATGACATACTTCTCTTCGTAGTATCCGAATCGCAGATTCAGGTATGAACGCAAGGTTTCCGCATTGGCGCCTCCACGGCTCATGTCGAGTCGAATCACGGGATATTCCTTCCAGTCCTTTTCCAAGTCCATGATTTTGAGTCCTTCGAAGAGTTCCTTTCTTCCTTCGAAGTAACATTGGAGCGTATCAACGAGCACAGACTTTCCGAATCGGCGAGGGCGGCTCAAGTAATTATACTGTTTGCCTTTGTTCGCCAATTTCCAAATGATGTCAGTCTTATCAACATAGAGATAGTTTTCTTCTCTTATCTTGTTGAAAGATTGTATGCCTGTAGGCAGCTTTCTGTATTCATTGTTTGCCATAATCCTTTCTCCTTTATTTGTATGGCGCAAAGATACGGCAAATAATTGAAACCACCAAATTTTAAAAGAGGAATTACGGTGTTGCTCTTTGGATGTACATTCTCGCATTCAACTTCATTCTCTACCAAGAAATCCAAGTTTGATTAGATTCTTCCGATATGCTAAGCTTGGTGAAAATGCAGGGTTTGGTATTGATAAGATGTTAGGGTGTCCAGTTTTGTGTTCCAATTTTCGAGTTAAAAAGAAGCTTGTACTTCTTCTAACATTATGAGAATCAGATGTTATGCAAGCAACAGACACACCCTCAATTATACATCGCTATTTTATGATAAAAAACAGTTCATTTCAAACATGTAACACTTTAAATATCAAAGCTTTGGAATTATATTACAATATTAAAAAGTGGAACATAGAACTGGATACCCTAATAAGATGTTGACATGGGAGAAATTGACAGGAAAGAACGTTGATTTTAAAAGCGATTTGGTATGCTCTACTGTGACTTATTGGTTTAGTGACCAAGTTAGTGGTCAAGCTGGTGACCAAGTTAGTGAACAAATTCAAATATTAGTAAATGCAATTCGAGAAAATGTGTATTCGAAATAAAAAAAGTATAAAATATCCAATAAAATATTGATATATAAAAATAAAATGTTATCTTTGCCAAATAAAACAAGGTAAGGAATGAGACAGAATATACAAACATATAAGATTATGGATAGAATGCGGAGCTACTCTTCTGCATTCAGCCGTAATATGTTTGTTGATATTCTTAAGTATGGTGATTGTTCTCGACTTGATGGTATCCATGAAAAGTATGATGGAAAAAGAAAAAAAGAAAAGACTTATTTGTCTTATCTAAAGTATCTTTATCGTCAGATGAGTACTAATTATCGTTGCGAGTATGTTTATAAAAATGAGTTAGTTAATCAATTATTGATTAAAAATTATGCTCATCCAGAAACAATCGTGTTTAGCGAGTTTCGAATGCAAAAGTCAATAGTTGATTTGGTTATGTTTAATGGACATAGCCGTGCGTTTGAAATTAAGACGGAGTATGATACGACTCGACGATTGGCTGGTCAATTAGTTGATTATACTCGTGTTTTCCAAGAGTGTTATGTAGTCATCCCTGAGGGCTTGTTAGATGTCTATGAAAGAGATGTACCAATTAATATTGGTATAATTGTCTTAGTTGAGGAAAATGGAAGAATAGGGCTAAGAGAAATTAGAAAGGCTGTTGAAAATAAGAACATTGATGCAGGAATGATGATGAAGTGTTTGCGTACCAAAGAGTATGAAAACATTGTGATGGCAGAGTTTGGGAAACTTCCAGATGTTCCATATTATGAAATGTATGAAGCATGTGAGGCTAAATTATATGATATGCCGCCAGATAAACTGCATCAGTATTTTTTGTCAGAGATAGAGAAGAGAAAGAATAATATGAGTCTCTTGAGAAAAGCTCCTATAGAGTTGCGGCAAATGTATCTCCAGTTAGGTCTATCTCAAAGGCAAATAGAGATTCTACAAACATATTTAAATAACCCGATAAATTCAACGAAAAAGTTATGTATTTCCCATATTTAAGAGGTAAGCAATATGAACTTCTTGCATTAAAAGATTTCTCTCAGATGAGTCCTAATAATGCAAAGATTATTCCAGTAATAGAACCAGTTAAAAGTCAGGTTAATGGCTTGAATTCTGCTTTGGAAGCTTTGCGAGATAACGCAATGCGCTTTGCGGTTATCCTTAATCCTAAGGATGGTGATTTCAAGAAAGATAGGGATAATGATATCTTTCCTAAGTTGAATACTCTTCAGGAAGATCGTGAGAGTTGGATACCTGCTTATTTCTATAAGGGTTATCCTGATCTGTTGCTTTCACATGCAGAAAACCATAATTTTAGACATTTTATGGTAGTCTTTCCTGATGGTGTGAATATACATAATCAGGAAATCGCTAGGTTGTTAGCTGATGAGAAAGTTGAATATGTAATGTTGGGTAATCCATCTAAAGTGGCGTTAACCACTCTTGGACAAATGGGGAAAAAGGTGATTTTGTTGGATGGCCATTTTGAACCACAAACAAAAAATGCGGACTATGCTTTAGCGTCTGATGAGTTCTTTAGCGATGATTTCGTATCTTATAAAGAGAAAGGATTCTTTGGCTTCTCTGATTATACGGCATTGCCAAAAGTATTCTCGGAGGGCGGGTCTTTGCCTTATGCGATAGCAATCCATTTAACTTATCAGAAATCACCAGAGGAGATTTTTGTGCATCATTTTGTCTCTGACAACAATATTGATCAGTCTAACATTCGTGGTAAATTCCATGAAGCAGCTGTAAAGATAGGACCTTTCTACAAGGAAGGTGGTTATCAAGAAACATCTGCGGTTATTGAATTGATAGATAAGGCTAGTGATGTGGCTGGTTATCCTGGCTTAGGCTATATCAAGAAGTTATCTATAAAGAATCATTTGGAGTTAATAGATAGATTAATAACAGAGTAGTAATCGATATATGAATATTTGCAAGAATTGTTTTTGTGACGAGGAAATGCAGGCGGTAGTCAGCAATGAATCTCATACAGAGGGGACTTGTGACTTTTGTGGTCAACAAGGGCTTCTTATGGATATTGATTACTTCTCTGATTTTTTTGAAGAGGTGTTGTCTTTATTTGCCCCTTCAGAGTCTGGTATAAGCATAGCGGAATTGATTCAGCGTGATTGGACTTTATTCTCATCAAAGGAAATAGGTGAAAAGATATTAGGCTATTTTCTGGATAAGAATACGTTTAATTATACTGTTAAGTCTAAGGTTGATTATGCAGTTCCCATACTCGAAAAAATGCAAGTGTGGAATTCTGTAAAAAAGCAGGTTCGTGAATCTTCTCGTTTCTTTGCGGATACTTCTTCCTTTGATGATATGCACTTGATTGTATCTAATGCAACAATACCTGAGGGTAGCGTATTCTTTAGAAGTCGTGTTCTTCCTTCAGGAGTGGAGAAATTGAAAAAGAAAGAAATGGGGTGCCCACCAAAGGATAAGGCAACTGCTGGGCGTGCAAATCCGTTAGGCATACCTTATTTATATTTATGTCAAGATGAAGTAACCACTTATTATGAAGTGAGAGCTTTGTATCTTGATAGATTAGGGGTGGCAAAGTTTAGGGCAACAGAAGATCTTAACATATTAGATTTTACCTCAAAATTAAGCCTGTATATAGCTTATGCGAATGCTACTGAACCACTGTCAGATGTCATTGTTAGGCAAAAAATATTACAGGCAATAAGTCGAGATTTGTCTAAGCCATTACGACGCTATGATTCTGAACTAGAGTATGTTCCGACTCAACTTGTATGTGAGATTTGTAAGCTAAATGGAATGGATGGTATCCGTTTTGAAAGCTCTTTGCATAAAGGTGGAATCAATGTTGTCTTGTTTGATGCAAGTAAAGCTAAGTGCGTATCTGTTAAGAGTGTAGAGATTGGTAATGTTCAAATATCTTCATGAGTTTTTCTCGAAGACATTTGGGATGATTAGTTGATTTAAAATGGTGTTGCTATGGATAATTCAGAAACTCAGGAGGTATTTAATAGTATTAAAGATAAGTTGAGTCATTGGACATCTTCTGTTTTTAATGAGTTTTATGGACTTCAAAAACTTGGTAGTTTGTATTATTATACAGATATGAATGCATTGGTTAATGGGATAATTGTGCCAGAACCAGAGGTAAACCGTGAGATTTGTCTTTGGGCAACAAAGTGGTCGCATCTAAATGACTCGCAAGAAAACTATATAGCTTTGGACATGTTGAAAGACGTGTTTAAGAATAATCTGGAAGTTTATAATGCTTTTGTGTCATTGTCTGGAGATAATCATTCTATAAGCTTTTCAAAAGAAAAAGACTATTTGCCCATGTGGAGTATGTATGGTGCTCAGGGTACAGGCATTATGTTAGAGTTCGATGTTTCAGAATTGTTGAAAATATATGGTGTCAGATTAATGCCTTGTGTCTATTATGATACAGAATATTTTGAATCGGTGTGTAAAAGATTCTTTGGCTTAGACTTGGGTGATGAGTTTGAGTGCATGTCTAATGATAAAAAGACGTTAGCGATAGCCATCTTAACAATGATGTTTGTTGGAACGCTGAAAAATTCTGCTTTCAAATATGAGAATGAGGTTCGCATTGTCGGAGTTGGGGCTCCATATTATGATGATGCAAGGAAGGAGCAATTCCGAGTGAAAAATGGAGTCTTGGTTCCTTATATAAAGGAGTACTTGCCAAAATCATGTTTGAAATCAGTGTGGCTTGGTCCGACAGCAGATAAAGAATTGTCATTAGACGCTTTGCGTTCTTATTTGGAAAGTCGCAATATTGAAGCAGAGGTGAATTGCTCTCAAATTCCTTATAGAGGGTAATTTGCGTATAATTATTTTTGTAATTAAAATTAATAAATATTTAAACATAAAAAATGAATAGACTTTTTATCATATTGACTTTTATTTTGGTTGCCGTTTGCACAGCTTATTCACAGCCAAGAGAAAACTATAAGACATCTGCAAAAATTGTAAAGGTGTCTCAACTCGCAACGAATTTCATTAAATGGGAATATAATGACCATTATTTAAAATGGGAAGGCGCTCTCAATGATAAAAGCTTTTGTGCAAGTTCAAAAGATATAAAAAGCGTCAAAAGATATTCGGCAGAAGTACAATCTCATGATGAAAATATACAATCAATGAGAATTCGCAAAATATCATACAATAACAATTACTGGTATCTACTCTCTATAACTTCATATGATGGAGCATATAAATTTCCTCTAATTTTTAAGGATTGGATTTATTGGAAAGTTACCAATCTTTATGTCATATATCCCGACCAATACAGAAAGCTCTTAAACCTACAAAATAACAACAATGATGTTATTATATATGCTGCTGGTTCTTATTTAATAAACTCAAATGAAAAAACATTGAGTACGGAAATGTCTACCATATTCAGAAACGGAAAAGTAGAACATTCACCTGGTGCTTGCCATTTTTATATAAGAGTAGAAAACGCAAATACCATACGACTTTTACTTCCTTCTTCCAAGAGATTAGGGGCATCACGTGAACTAAACTTTAACAAGTACTATTTTGAAATTCCTAAAAATGATTTCAATAAGGCTATTTGGTTTGATAAAATGACACCAGCTCAAATAACAATACCAACGCCTGATCCACAATCAATCTGTGATGTCAATAACTACAGTACAAAAACTGCGGCACACTTTATCGGAGGGACAGAAGCAATGGAGGCTTATATCAAAAGTAATATGAGATATCCATCAAATTCCTATTATAATCGTATAGAAGGAACTGTTATTGTATCTGCAGAGATCAAGCACGATGGCTCTATTGGCGACCAAAAGATTAAACAATCCATAAATGATGAACTAGATAGAGAGGCGCAAAGAATCATCTCATACATGCCAAAATGGGAACCAGCAACAGAAGAAGGTACAAAAATGAAATCAATAGTAGACATTCCCATCAAATTCCAAATTTCTGATTTTGGAAAATAAGAAAGAATAAAATAAATATCAGCTATTTCCGTATTCCCAGTTGCTTCAGATGCAGGGAAGAGAGATCAACTTCTTCCGCAAGCTCAGCAACCAAGATGCGCTGATTGTCGATGACTTTGGGATGGTTAAGCTGGATGATCAAATCCAACACGACTTTGAGCAAATAATCGACGACAAGTACAGCAGAAAGGCACTCATCCTTGCCAGTCAACTTCCTGTCGCTGATTGTTACAATGTGTTCCAAAGTGAGCTCATCGCAGAGGCTTGCTTGGACAGATTGGTGCATAAAGCAATAAAATTTGACTTAAAAGGCGAGAGTTTAAGAAAAAAGTATTAACTTTGCCGACAATACTGAAGGTTACTAATGGAGTGAACGGGTATTACCCGGAATACGCAACTTCTTTTGTTTTTAGTGAGTTTTATGGGCTTCGAAAACTTGGTAGTCAATATTCGAATAGTATGAACTGTTTATATTAAAGTATCTTAAATCATAAATGTAAATTCGATAAATTCATGTTTTTTTATAAATTTGCAAAACAAGAACAAAATTGTATAAAAGATGAGTCAACTTGAAAAAGTGGGTCTTCTTGTATATACAGCGATCAAGAGTGGCATGCTTTCTCCAGGCAAGGAATATGACTTTGATTTTACCATGAGCTCTTGGAATCAGAAACTTGGGAGGCAAAGCCTACCTACAAAGGCTTTATGGGATACGGACCTGGGTGTGCAGTCCTGACAGATACCAAAACTGGAGCAGAAACGTTATCAGGAATCGAGAATCGTTTTTTACCTACACTCCTACAAAACTTATTGTTTGCGGATTTTAGGGGAATTACGGTGTTGCTCTTTGAAGATGCATTCTTTCTGCAAGCTTGAATTCGTAGTTTCAAGCATGTTTCCTAAAACGAAAAAAGCAGTTAAGCGATTTTTGCTTAACTGCTTGATATTCAAAGTGGACCAGCTAGGGCTTGAACCTAGGACCTCCAGATTATGAGTCTGTGCCGAGCCTTACTAACTCCTGCGGACTTAGCAAGGTGTAACCAACTGAGCTACAAGTCTTTTTATGCTATTTGTCAACCTGTTAATGAACACTGATAGAATGAAATTAGTCAACAATGAGTCAACAATCATCCTTTTTGCAGGTGCAACGATAGATTGCACGATGCAAAATTTTAAGGGATTCATTTTATAGAGAGAACCCCATGTCTCTTATAGTTCATCAAGAAGACTATCTAAGGATTGAAGTTGTTTCTTACCCTCGATATGGTCTTTCACTTCTTGAAGTGCTCCACGAAGTTCTGTCGTGATGTCTTGTCTCTTGTATTCTGTCATATTGATATATGTTGGTGTATGGCTGCAAAGATAATGCTTTTCTTTGGTTTAACAACAGTTTGGGTAACTAAATCTTTTCTATTTGTGCATTATTAGCAAAAAAGCCAACCTCCACATGATAGAAGAAGTTGGCTTGTAACAATATATAGGAGTGTTACATGGAATCAGAAATTCTCATGTATATCTTTTGGCGAGTTGTCTTCTGGAGTAATCGTAGGGGATATTGATTCCTTTTCGATTGCTTCTGACCATTTCTTTAGATTCTTGCCAATTTCATCTTTTGAATATTCATAATCCTTATAGCTGTATTCTGTAGTATTCTTTTCTGTATTTAAACAGAGAAGTTCTATTCGTGCTTTTGTAACTCCTGTTGTAAGTTCTTCAAGTTGTTCTTTACTTATGGGAAAAATAGATGATGTGTATGAAAGATTCCATGCTTCATTAATGGTTGCTTCTGTAAAGCATGAAGTAAGTTCAATATTGTTGCCTTTTGCTGTTTTCAATAGCAGTTTACCATTTGAATTAAGTATAGAGGGCATTTTTTTATTTGGACTTACCCAAACTTTTAAAGCATATTGCTGTTTATTATTTGATGTGTATTGCTCTAAACTATAGATTAAAGGAGCTTTCTTGGAATTGGCAATAGCGATTATCATGCCTCTTTTCATAGCTCCTGCGCTTATAATGCTGCCTATGTTAGTGTTGCTTCCAATTAGTGTTACATTGTTGGCTGACTTAACATAGTCAATTTCTCCCTTTGCGATTGATGGCAAAGAAAAAACAATAGTTGTGATGAGAATAAGAAATATCTTCATAATTGTTATAAATTAAAATAAATTCGTGTGCCATCTATGTGTGTGGTATATGCGAACTCTCTGTTTTGGAATGTTTTTGTATAGCTGACATTAGGAAGAAAAGTCCAATCGTGCTTGCCAAGTTGGTTTAAGCCTCTACTGTAACCTACAATATAACCACCCCTAATTTTAATATATAGTTGGGTTCGGCTTTCTGTGACAGCAGTGATAACTTTTTCGTATTCTATCGGTTTATTTATGTCAGTACTATTTTTGCTTTCTGCGATAGCATTATTTCTTCGTTCTTTTACCTTTTGTCTAACATAAGCTTCGCCATGGATTTTTGCTTCCATCTGTAAGGCTGCATTATAATCGCCGTCTGCTGTATATAAATCCGAAATGTTTATAGGCTTATGATTATATATATCTGGTGTAGAAGTACTTTTAACAGACCCATTTTTTGTCATGTTTTCAAACTCTATTGCTTTTTGATGGTTTTCAGCTTTAGCTTTTTCCATAAAAGCCTTTCGTTCAGCCTGCTTTTGTGCTTCAATAGCTTTTTCTTCAGCTCTAGCTTTTTGATATGTTGCTACACCTTGATTTATTGCTTGGGTAACTAATTGAGTTCCCATAGCTAATGATTTTTGTTGAAATTGAACTCTTTCAGCTAAAGCCCCTAAAATCTTTTCAAACAACATTTCATCATAGCCTGCTCTTATATATTTTTGATTGTTGTCAAAAATGTCAGAAAGGAAAGCGACATCTTTTATTGAATCATTTGATTGAAGAGCTAGGGTTATAAACATATCTTTACTAGGCTCAAAGGAAAGTCCTTTGAACTTATAGATAAGATTGTCTTCTTGGGCAGATATAGAACTTGAAAAACATCCCAAAAACATTAGAAAAATAAATATCTGTTTCATGTTTACTTGTGTTTGGAATTGAATTGTTGTATAGTTTCGTTTAAAGCTTGATTTAATTTCTGAATAGGAAAATTCTTATAGGCATTAACCTGCATTTGAAAATATGGGTCACCTTCAAGTGGCTCAAGTAAATCTACTATATGCGTATCCATATCTCTAAAAAGCAAATTGTCTTTAAATTGTCCCCAAAATCCCTTTTTTTTAGGTCTATTTTGGGTGTTGTATTGTGTTACAAGATTGTCATGTGCTTCTTTTGCTTGGTTGTAAAGTTCTGTTTGATTTGCAGCTTTTGCTAGAGCTGCAATGCTAGCCAACTCAGAAAGATAATTGCGTAGTTCCATAGATGGCATAGTCCTTGTATGGTAAATTGGCATTCTCATATTTCTATTTCATTTTTATCCCTTACCTCACTGCTTTTGAAATGCAAATTTATAAATGCAAGGAGTGTAGGAATGTTGTTTGTTACCTATAATAATTTCATTAAACAAAAAAATTATTTGTCTAAATTCTCTGCAGCACTAATGATGGATGCTAGTAGTCCAGATAAATCCATAAGGCTCATTTTTTTCCCCTTGAAATAATAGGGCGCAAGCATTACAGAACGGCTAGAATTGCAAGCAATGCTCATGATTTCATCCATTAGAACAGAAATTGTGCCACATTCTACTTGAAGTCGTGCTCTGTTGGCTGTTTGTGGATATTGGATTTCACCATAAATGTAATCAAATTTAGGCTCAATCTGCTTTATAAGAGTATTGATTTTGCCTATAGAACCAAAATTAGAAAAGAATCCCATATTGTACTATATGCCTTTATATCCCCACCAGATAGGCTTTTATTGATAGTTGTTTTCTACACATAAAGAAAGGAGCATGGGGACTATTGGTGTTTACTAACATAAAGCTCTGGACTGCTTGCGACATATAAACAGACAATAGCCCATGCTCCATGTGTTATATATATGAGTATATATATGCAACATGAAAGCATGAGCACCTTGACCTGTTACCTATGTCGTTAGAATTGTCCAGATTCTATGTTAAGATAACTTCAAACGCTCATTCTAAATATGTACTTCTACTCCTTGTAGAATTGGTGCAAATTTAGCAATAATTGTTTGATTGACCAAGGATTTGTCTGTCTTTCTTCTAATATATGTTGAGATTTAACATTTCAGTTTAGTTTCTCTCATAGCTACATATATCAATGAAGCGTCTTTTGCTTATTAGTTAGTAACTAAAGGACACCTACCATTTCTGATAGATGTCCTGTCTGTGGTTATTCGATAAACCATTTATATCGCTCGTCACCATGCAAAGCTGCATTGATGCCAAGTGCAAGTTGGGTGGTGTTGAGGCTCCTATCCAAGAATGAGTCTATATAGCTAGACTTGTTAGCTCCTGTTAACAGGTTGTAGAACTTCCACATGTTGATGTCCTCTCCAAAACTACTAAAGTTCTCATCATTGATGTATGCTTTGGCTACGCTGTTAATCTGTGTATCAGTTAGCAACATCTTAGGAATGTTTCTCTGATAGTAATTAGGTAAGCACTGATAGAGTCTCATCTTGCCAAGTATCTGGCAAAACTGATGTTCGTTCATGGTGGTGTTCCCTAACGAGTAGAGTAGTTGAAGTTGTCTAGCAGGATTGAAACTGTTGAATAGCTCCAAGGCTGCACGATAGAGTTCATTAGTAGATGTCACTCTCAAATCCTCCTTGTAACCATCTGTAAAGATGCACATGTTGCAGCAAACTTGATTCTTGAAACCTATTGCTAGACGGAATAGCTCTGGAGATTTCTTTGAATATAAGTTCATTTGATTGTATGCTCTAACTCCTACGATGGAAAGATTCAACTTGTTACCCATTACAGTCTCGAAAACTGTAGGTATGTCGATGCTGAATGCTGCACGCTCATAGTAGATGGTCTTGTCTGAATCCAAAAGTTGACTAGCAGGCTTTCTCACTGCTTCCGGTATTCTTCCTTTGATTACGTGGGAAACTCGAATGTTTGGAGTTCCAACCTTTTGACCATGGAAGAAAGTTCTGGTTGCATCCTCGATGGTCTCAATAAAGTCAGCGTGGTTGATGGTCAACTCATTGTCTTTAGCAAAAACAGGAGTGATGCAATCGTTCTTCAAGTGCTCGAAGGTTACCTCTTGGGTATTAGCCTCAATAAAGTGATTCTCAGCCTTGAACTCGTCCAAGATAACTGCATCCTCGATGTTGTTTACTCTCTGTGCCTGTGGCAATAAAATAATGTTGTTCATAATCTCAATAAATTAGAAGTGAATAATGTTGTTTATAATCTCTATATAAATATTGGCGTTAGTACATGGGCTATTTATATATATTTATTTTTCTTTCTAAGAGAGAGGAGGGGATAAAGTGTATGTCCACCGTCTTTTGTAGAACACATGGGGAGATATGAAGTAGGGGGCATATAATATATAATAATGTGTAAAGTCCTTATTTTTAGTCTTCTTCTCTCTTCTCTAAACTTCTGTTTTTTTGAGATATGATGTTTCCTAACTAATTAACTAGGTTGAAAAAGTTGAGGCTGTATATTGGTGTTGTAGGATAGTTTTGGAAAGGGTAGGTGAAATAGGAAAATTGGGTTGGTTTGTCCTGTGCTCCCCTTGTTAAAGGATGGTATAAAACGAAAAAAGCCGCAAGCGTTGAGGCTCACGGCTTAGTTTGATTAATCAGATAATTATTAAAATTTATGGTCAAAAAGTGAAAACTAGTTCCATCTTCTTAGACGATGATATGTATATTCTTGAAA
>OCLF01000377.1_pt1 | contig 13450 bp, 10 predicted proteins | sample 1502881 | NCBI WGS metagenome assembly OCLF01 (sample SAMN03418267, study PRJEB22391) | human gut metagenome | biome: human-gut; feature: organic feature; material: feces | host: Homo sapiens | place: Tanzania | collected 2013-01
ACTGACCAAAAGACACATGCGAGAGGGTGCAAAGCAACTATCAGAATTTTAGAATCTTAATATCAGAATTTTTAGAACCACCCTTAATGTATTGCAGCCCGATAAGCTGAAAAGGTGTGCATTGTATGAAAAAATCGCAGTTCACTTCTTTTTTATATCAAAATTATTGTCGAAATTTGCACACCTAATTCGCAAAACAACGCATTAAAAAGATACGATGGACAACCCGGCATACATCCAATGGCAGCAGTGCATGCAGCTTATTAAGCAGAGCATTCCAAGTGAACACTACAACACCTGGTTTGCTCCTTTGGAGTTTTTGAGCTTTGCCGATGGGGTGCTTGAGGTGCGTGTGCCAACTCGCTATTTTGCTGAGTATTTTGACAAGCATTATGTGTCGTACTTTATGCAAGCGGTGCATCGTTGTTTTGGAAACGGAAATATTCGGTTGAGGTATATCATGCCCGAAGAACCTGTGGGCAACGAACAACCCGACCCTTTGTTTAAAGTGGGTCCCACTTCAGCTAAAAAAGAGCAGGTTGTGAATCGTTACAGCATGACTTCGCCCCAACAGCAATCTGCCTTGCCACCACTCGACTCGCAGCTCAACCGTAGGTATACGTTTGATAATTTTGTGGAGGGAGGTAGCAATAAACTATCGCGCAGTGTGGGATTGAGCATTGCTGAAACTCCAGGCAAGAGCACTTTCAACCCTTTCTTTCTTTATGGTCCCAGTGGGGTGGGAAAAACTCACTTGGTAAATGCTATTGGCGTGCGCATCAAACAGCTCATGCCCGAAAAGCGTGTGCTCTTTGTTTCGGCTCATGTGTTTAAAACGCAGTTTACCGACTCAGTGTTGCACAACACGCAGAACGATTTCATCAACTTCTATCAGTCGATTGATGTGTTGATAATCGACGACATACAAGAAATTACCACGCCCAAAACGCAGATGGCTTTTTTCCACATCTTCAACCATTTGCAGCAAAACAACAGACAGATTATCATTACTTGCGACCGTCCTCCTGTGCTCTTCGAAGGTATTGAGGAGCGTATGCTTACCCGTTTTAAGTGGGGTATGACGGTTGAAATGGAAAAGCCCGACACAAAATTGCGTCGTGATATTTTGATTTCTAAAATTCGTAGGGATGGTCTTGACGAGGTTATTCCTGCCGATGTTGTGCAGTATATTGCCCAAAATGTGGAAAGTTCTGTGCGTGAGCTTGAGGGTATTATAAACTCAATCATGGCTTACTCGGTTGTGGATAACTGCGAAATAGACCTTGCATTAACCCATCGGGTGGTGGCGCGTGCTGTTAATCTTGAAAAGAAAGAACTTAGTGCCGATGACATTTCGTCGGCAGTGTGTCAGCATTATGGTGTGAAGCAGAAGGACCTTTCATCCAAGAGTCGTAAGCAGAACATTGTGCAGGCGCGTCAGTTAGCCATGTATCTCATTCACAAATACACCGAAACTACTTACAGCCAAATAGGACGTATGTATGGCAAGCGCGATCATAGCACCGTGCTCTATGCTTGCAATCAAGTGGGACGCCGCATTGGGGTGGACAAAACCTTCCGTCGAGAGGTGGAGGAACTTGAAGGCGCATTAAAGTAAAGGTGATTTTATAGTGAAGTGGTACCTATTTTGATATTTTTTTATAGGATATCAGTGTAATTAGGATCATCTCAGAATTTAAAATAACAGCATTATGGTAGATGTTGATTTAATAAGAGTTGTAGATGTTGACTACATCAAGGATTATATTATGGATTTGAAATTTAGCAATGGTGAAATTAGACGTGTTAATTTTTTGCCTTTACTAAATGGAAATAGGAAAGAAGAGCTAAGGGATAAAAGCAAGTTTGTGCAATTTGGTCTTAATCATTGGACCTTAGAATGGTATAATGGAATAGATTTTGCTCCTGATTTTCTTTACAGAATAGGGGAAAAAGTTGCTTAACCATTTTTCTACACTTCATTATGATGATATCCCCCAAAGCCTTGTTGCATAAAATATTTGCAACAAGGCTTTGCTTGTTAATAGCGCATTGAAAATCGAGAAAACAGGGTGTTAATTTGAAAAACTGATGAAAAACAACAAATGTGCCGATTTTTATGTGTAAGTTTGCTCTTCATTAACTAAAACACAATATGAACAATAAGCATACGAGTCTGTTTAAAACGGCAGACGGACACAATTATCTTTGGCCCTTTATTCTCGTTACAACCCTGTTTTTTCTGTGGGGGTTTGCACATAGCATATTAGATGTGCTCAATAAGCATTTTCAAGAAACATTGCATATCGACAAAACACAATCGGCTTTGGTGCAGGCGGTGGTGTATGGGGGCTATTTCTTAATGGCATTGCCTGCAGGATGGATCATTCGTCGATTCGGATATCGCACGGGAGTAATTGCAGGACTGATGCTTTATGGGGTAGGAGCCTTGTTGTTTATTCCTGGTGGTAGCATACAATCGTTTCCATTCTTTCTGCTTTCATTGTTTATTATAGGTTGTGGACTTACGTGTCTTGAAACGGCTGCCAATCCCTATGTTACTGTTTTGGGAGATAGTGAGGGAGCTGAACAACGCATCAATCTTTCGCAGTCCTTTAATGGTTTGGGATGGATTGTGGGTCCGTTAGTGGGTGGTTACTTCGCTTTTTCGCAAGGTGGTGGAAACATATCCTTGCCTTATGCCGTAATAGGTGTGGTTGTGCTTTGTGTGGCATTTATTTTTACCCGTGTAAAACTGCCTGAGGTGGAGGCTGCCGAAGTTGAAACCACTACGGTTCGGTGTGCTGAAAAATCTATTTGGCAACACCGTAACTTTGTGTGGGGCATGGCTGCCCTATTCCTTTATGTAGCTGCACAAACGGGCATCAATAGTTTTTTTATAAACTATGTAACCGAAACATCCCCCACCATTTCCAATGACACCGCAGCCATGCTCTTAGGTTATGGGGGTATGGGATTGTTTATGGTAGGCCGTATGGGCGGTGGATGGATTATGGCACGCATCCGGGCTGAGCGTGTGTTGCTTGCTTGTGCCATAGGTGCTACATGCGCCATGGGAGTGTTGCTTACAGGAGCAGGCGTGTGGGGCATTGTTGCCTTTTTTGTGTGCTATTTGTGCGAGAGCATTATGTTTCCCACCATCTTTAGTCTTTCGTTGCGCGGAATGGGGCACCACACCAAGTTAGCCTCGTCGCTTCTCATTATGTGTATTGTTGGTGGTGCAATAGCTCCCGTTGTGATGGGTGCCATTGCCGATAGCCAAAGCATGTCGTTGGCATTTATTGTCCCCTTGTTGTGCTTTGTCTTCATCTCTGTTTATGCGGCACGTTTACGCGTAAAATAAGGAAGAAGCTTTTGAATACTTTTTTAAAGCCTTCTCTATCCAAAGCCCTCTCTATCCAAAGCCCTCTCTATCCAAAACCCTCTCTATCCAAAGCCCTCTCTATGCAAAACAAAGAAATAACGCGCTAAGTTGTTCGGCTTTTGCGCAAATATGGGTAATTTTGCATCCGATATGAAGCGCGATAACTTTACTTTTCTTACACAAGCTCCCGTACATAGGGTGATATTGACCATGGCTGTACCCACCATCATCTCGATGTTGGTTACCAGTTTCTATAGCATGGCAGACACTTTCTTTGTGAGCCAAATCAACACACAATGCACGGCTGCAGTAGGCATTGTGTTTTCAGTAATGTCGATGATACAAGCCATAGGTTTCTTTTTTGGTCATGGTTCGGGCAATTACATTTCGCGTAAATTGGGTGCCCGGCAAGTAACCGATGCGCGTACCATGTCGGGTACGGGGTTTGTTTATAGCCTATCGTTTGGCATATTGATAGCTCTGTTTGGTCATCTTTTTATCAATGAAATAGCCATAGCACTTGGTTCAACGCCCACCATCTTGCCTTACACCACACGCTATTTAGGCATCGTGTTGTTGGGAGCTCCCTTCATGACCGCTTCGCTCACCATGAACAATCAGATGCGTTTGCAAGGCAATGCTGCTTTTGCTATGTATGGCATCTTTACGGGAGCTTTGCTTAATGTTGTGCTCGACCCTTTGCTGATTTTTGCACTGCATTTAGGCATAGATGGTGCTGCATGGGCAACCGTGGTGAGTCAGATGTGTAGTTTTTTTATCTTGCTTTATATGACGCGGAAAAATGGGGGCATACGCATTGATGTTCGCAATTATTCTCCTCGTTTAACTTATGTGAAAGAGATTATATTTGGGGGTACTCCCTCGCTTACTCGGCAAGGGTTAGCGGCATTGTCCACCATTGCACTCAATGTGTCGGCAGGTGTGTATGGCGATGCTGCCATTGCTGGCATGAGCATCGTGACCCGTTTTTGTTTCTTTATCTTTGCCATTATTATTGGTTTAGGACAGGGTTTTCAGCCCTTATGTGGCTTTTGTTATGGCGCACGGCTTTATGGGCGTGTGCGCGAAGGCTTTTTATATTGCATCAAAATTGGTACCTGCTTTTTAGTGCTTTGTGCCGTGTTAGGAGCTGTTTTTGCACATCCCATTGTAGCCCTTTTTCGCGATGACCCCGATGTGGTGGCTGTGGGTGTAGCTGCCCTTCGTTGGCAAATGCTAACCTTTGTGTTGTTGCCCACCATAGGGTTAACCAATATGTTGATGCAAACCATTCGCAAACCCATACGTGCGAATTTAGTTGCTATGTCGCGAAGCGGACTCTTCTTTATTCCTTTAGTTTGCATTCTGCCTCATTATTTAGGTTTGCAAGGGGTTGAAATGTGTCAAGCCGTGAGCGATGTTTGCTCTTTTGTGATATGCGTTCCCATTGCTTGGTCGGCATTTGCAGAAATGCGTCGTGACAAATTGGGGAATTTCAATGCGTGTTAACCAAACCACTCATTGCTTGGTGTGGGATTGTTTAGGCTTTGTGCCAAAAAAGTGGTGCTGAAATCGTAACTTTGCACCTTGAAAATACTAAATAAAAAAATCAAAATAAGAATATGGTATCAGTTGATGGGCTCGCCGTGGAATTTGGCGGCACCACCCTCTTTAGCGACGTTTCTTTTGTAATCAATGACAACGACCGCATTGCGCTTATGGGCAAAAATGGTGCGGGAAAGAGTACGCTACTTAAAATTTTAGCTGGCGTGCGTAAGCCCTCGCGTGGCACAGTGTCAGCTCCTAAGGACACGGTAATAGCTTATCTTCCTCAGCACTTGATGACGGAGGATGGTCGCACGGTGTTCGAGGAAGCCAGTCAAGCCTTTGCGCATTTGCACAAGATGGAGGCGCATCTTGACGAACTCAATAAGCAACTTGCTGAGCGTACCGATTATGAAAGCGACGAATACATGGCGCTGATTGAGGAGGTGGCTACACTCAGCGAGAAGTTCTATGCCATCGACATGACCCATTTTGAAGAAGATGTGGAGAAAACCTTGTTGGGCTTAGGTTTTGAACGTTCTGACTTTAACCGACAAACCAGTGAGTTCTCTGGGGGATGGCGCATGCGTATTGAGTTAGCCAAAATGTTGTTGCAAAACCCTGATGTGTTGTTGCTCGATGAGCCTACGAACCACCTCGACATTGAGTCGATTGGTTGGCTCGAGGATTTCTTGGTAAGCAATGGCAAGGCAGTGGTTGTAATTAGTCACGACCGTAAGTTTGTTGACAACATCACCACACGTACCATCGAGGTTACCATGGGTCGCATTTACGACTATAAGGTTAACTACTCACACTACTTGCAGCTGCGTGCCGAACGTCGCGAGCAACAAATGAAGCAGTATGAGGAGCAGCAAAAGATGATTCAAGAAACCAAGGATTTCATTGAACGCTTTAAAGGCACTTATTCCAAAACATTCCAAGTGCAGAGCCGTGTTAAGATGCTTGAGAAACTCGAACTTATTGAGGTGGACGAAGAAGACACTTCGGCTCTTCGCCTTAAGTTTCCTCCTTCACCGCGCAGTGGACAGTATCCTGTAATGGCGGATGGGGTAGGCAAGGCTTTCGACGATAAGCGCATCTTCTCGAATGCTTCGTTCACCATTAAGCGTGGCGACAAAGTGGCATTTGTGGGGCGTAATGGCGAGGGTAAGTCTACTATGGTTAAGTGCATCATGGGGCAACTCGAACACGAAGGTACATTGACCATTGGTCATAACGTGAAGATTGGCTATTTTGCGCAGAATCAAGCTTCGTTGCTCGATGGCGAACTCACCGTTTTCCAAACTATTGACGATGTTGCAAAGGGTGAAATTCGTAATAAGATACGCGATTTGCTTGGAGCCTTTATGTTTGGCGGTGAAGCCAGCACCAAAAAGGTTAAGGTGCTCTCAGGTGGTGAGCGTACCCGTTTGGCTTTGCTTAAGTTGTTGCTCGAACCCGTCAATCTGCTTATTCTTGACGAACCTACCAACCACCTTGATCTTCGTACTAAGGATGTATTGAAGCAAGCTCTCAACGATTTTGATGGTACGCTCATTTGCGTGAGCCATGATCGTGACTTCCTCGACGGACTCGTAACCCGTGTCTACGAGTTTGGTGGCGGACAGGTGCGCGAACATCTTTGTGGCATCTACGAGTTCCTTGAAAAGAAGAAGATGCAAGAACTTAGCGAAATTGAACGCAAGTAATGTGAAAATACAGCTTGCGCCAGAAAAAATCCCAGCATACATGTGTGAAACTTGCACATGTATGCTGGGATTTTTTAGATAATGTTGAGGAGCAACGATGTTCTGTTAAAACTCATCGCTTGCGTAGTGATAAGCAAATGTAGCTTGCTCCCATTCAAAGATTTCGTTGTCGTTGAAAAAGCGCTTCAACTCTACAGCGGCAGTTTCGGGCGAGTCGGAAGTGTGTACAATATTCTCCTGAAAACTCATGCAATAGGTTCCGCGGATGGTACCAGGAGCTGCATTGCGTCCGTTGGTAGGTCCTGCCAAAGCACGTACAGCTGCAATGGCGTCAACCCCTTTTAAGCAAAGTGCCACAACGGGTGTAGCCATCATCGAGTCCTTAATACGTTGAAAAAAAGGTTTGCTGCTTAAGTGTGCGTAATGCTCGTTAAGCACCTCATCGGTGAGTTGCATCATTTTCATGCCGCAAATTTGCAAGCCTTTTTTCTCGAACACACTGATAATTTCGCCTGCTAAGGCACGCTGCATGGTACAAGGTTTAAGCAATACAAGCGTTTTTTCTAATGCCATAATGATTGATAGATTTATGTTAGTAAATAAGGTTGATTCTCAAAGATTTCTTTAGTTCTTTTGTAGAACCTCCCTAATGTTTTGTTATGTAATTAGTTGCAAAGCAATTTGTTGATGGCCGTGTCTACGCGTTCAAATCCAAAGCGTTGCCACGTTTGGTCCATAATTTTTTTAACTTCGTTATTGCAGAGGTTGCCCATGCTACCCTCGTGCGTGTGGTGAATGTTTTTGTTAGGCGTAAAGTTTCCTGCTTCAATGTCCAATCCCACTTTTTTATAAGCATCGCGGAATGGCATACCTTCAGCTGCCAATCGGTTAACCTCCTCCACTGAGAACATCGCATCATAACGCTTATCGTCCAAAATGTGTTCGTTCACCTTGATGCGCTCAATGATGTAAGTAGTCATGTGCAAGCAGTCAATCAATCGGTCGAAGGCTGGCAAGAAAGCCTCTTTCAATTCCTGCAAATCGCGGAAATAGCCACAAGGCAGATTATTCATAATCAAAATCATCTCTTGCGGCAATGCTTGCAAACGATTCATGCGTGCACGAATCAATTCAAACACATCAGGGTTCTTTTTATGTGGCATGATGCTCGACCCTGTGGTACATTCATCGGGCAATTTAATAAAACCAAAGTTTTGTGAGTTGAACATGCAAGCATCAAAAGCCAATTTTGCCACAGTGCCAGCCACACTTGCCAAGGCAAATGCCACATTGCGCTCCATCTTGCCACGTCCCATTTGTGCATACACCACGTTATAGTCCATCGTGTCAAAACCCAAAAGGTCTGTTGTCATCTGACGGTTAAGTGGAAAAGAAGAGCCATAGCCTGCAGCTGAACCTAAGGGATTGCGGTTGGTTAAACGGTAAGCTGCTTCCAAAAAGAGCATGTCGTCGGTTAAACTCTCAGCATAGGCACCGAGCCACAAACCAAAGCTCGAAGGCATAGCCACCTGCAAGTGTGTGTAACCTGGCATAAGCACATTTTTGTAACGTTCGCTCTGCTTTTGCAATTCAGCAAAGAGTTGACGAACGGCTTCGGCCACCTCACGCAGTTTTTGGCGTGTAAAAAGTTTAAGGTCAACCAGCACTTGGTCGTTGCGTGAGCGTCCTGAGTGAATTTTCTTACCCATATCGCCCAACTTGCGTGTGAGCATCAGCTCCACCTGTGAGTGAACATCCTCAATGCCATCTTCAATCACAAACTTGCCTTCCATGGCAAGTTTATAAATGTTTTTGAGTTCGGCTAAGAGCAAGGGCAGTTCATCGTCTGCAATGAGGTTGATGCTATTCAGCATCGTAACATGTGCCATGCTGCCCAAAACATCATAGGGAGCCAAGTAAAGGTCGAGTTCACGGTCGTGACCTACGGTGAATTTATCTATCTCATCGGTCACTTGAACCGATTTTTCCCAAAGTTTCATCTTTTCAGTATTTGTGTGTTTGTGTATGTACGTTTACAAGTTTACAGTGCTATGCGCAGGTAGCATCGGTCGTCAAAAGAGTTGTTGCCAGCCATTAAACATTTTGTAGCAGCATTTTTGCCAATGCAAAGCGGGTCCTCATTGAGCAAGCGTTGCAAATGGTTTTCGGTTTCTTCAAGCGTGTCAGCTAAAGCAGGGTATCCATCCGAAGCTAATATCAACTCTTGAATGGTGTTAGGTATTTTCCATTCAGGTACTAACGAGGCATCAACAGGTGTGCCGTCAATAACAGGATAGCGATAGGGATTGCAAGGGTTGGTATCATTTTGAAAATTCGTTTGTTCGCGCAAAGCATCAAAAATTACCGCACGTGCCAAGTCGTTTTGTTGCAAACTTTGGGCAGAATGTCCATGTTGCAGCAAATAATGGGCAGCATCCACACGGGCTTTCACCAAAATGTCGTCCACTAATTTGCCATGTGTGTATGTTTTGCCTCCCCATCGACATTGGCAGTCACCTACCATCCACACCACGCGGTGTTCTTGGCTATATATCACAGCCGAACACGTCAGTCGGTAAGCAGCTTGGGTTAAAGCCTCAGGCACATTGTGCATTGCCACCGCTTGGGTGAGATGTTGCAACATGTCTTGTTTATTGGCTGAGGCTGGGAGAGTTTGCAAAGCCTCCTTCACCAACTGCATAGCCAACAAGCCCCCTTGTCGGCCTGCTATTTTTGAGGTACTCCCATCAATAACGGCAGCAAAGTGAGGGGTAACCACCCATCCATCCTCGCAAAAGCGTTGGTCGGGTCGTTTTCCTTTTATATATTGCTCAATGATTTGCATTTAACCCATTTTTTTGCTACCAAATATACGGTTTATAACTTGTTTGGGAAAATAAAACCGAAAAAAGTTTTACTTTTGCAGCAGAAACTAACTATTTTTTGTTCACAAGGGATATTTTTATCTCCTAAACACCTTGTGCTCATGATTGAACTTAATGATTTTCTCACACAGCTCAATGGTTATTTATGGGGTGTGCCCATGATTGTCTTGTTGCTTGGCACACATCTTTATCTCACCATCCGTTTGCGTTTTCCGCAGCGTTACATTTTCAAGGCAATTCGTCTTAGTCTTACTCGCGACAAAGGTTCAACTGGCGACGTTAGCCAATTCTCAGCTCTTGCCACCAGTTTGGCAGGAACCATAGGTACGGGTAATATTATAGGTGTAGCAACTGCTGTAACTATGGGTGGACCTGGTGCGGTGTTTTGGTGTTGGATGACAGGTGTTCTCGGCATAGCCACAAAATATGCCGAAGGCTTACTTGCTATAAAATATCGAGTCAAGACACCAGATGGCAAAATGTTAGGTGGACCTATGTATGCTTTAGAGCGTGGCTTAGGTTGTCGTTGGTTAGGATGGCTTTTTGCCTTTTGCACAGTAGCAGCCTCTTTTTTTATTGGCAACATGATTCAGTGTAATTCCATATCCATGTTACTTAGTGAGGGTTACAAAGTGCCGCCCCTTGCCACAGGCATTTGCATCGCCTTGCTCACCTGCGGTGTCATCATGTTTGGCGTAAAGGGCATTGCCCGTGTGTGCGAAGGCTTGGTGCCTTTCATGGCATTGTTCTACGTAGGCGGGTGTTTGTGGCTGCTGGTTCGCAATCATCAGTACGTATGGCCCGCGTTGCAACTCATCCTTTCAGATGCTTTTAGTGCGCAGGCAGCCACAGGTGGTTTTGTGGGTTCCAGCATCATGTTAGCGATGCGTTATGGCATTGCGCGTGGTCTATTTTCGAACGAGTCGGGTTTAGGCTCTGCACCGATTGTAGCTGCTGCAGCTCAAACGCGCAATCCCGTGCGTCAAGCTTTAGTAAGTTCTACCTCACCATTTTGGGACACTGTGGTGATATGTGCCATTACGGGTTTGGTGTTGGTAAGTTCCATTATGGCAGAACCCAGCATCGATTCTACGGCAGGTGCCAAACTCACTAAAGTGGCATTCGGACAGATACCCACTTTCGGTCCCTTGGTGTTAACCTTGGGCATCATCACTTTCTCATTCAGCACCATTTTGGGTTGGAGTTATTTAGGCGAGAAGGCGTTAGAGTATATGTTTGGTCGTCGTGCGCGTTACGTTTATCGCGTGTTGTGGGTGTTAGCCACTTTCATAGGTTCTATCACTGCCATCAATTTGGTATGGAATTTGGGCGACACATTCAATGCACTCATGGCGCTTCCCAACATTCTCTCCTTGTTATTGTTAACAGGGGTTGTGGTGAAAGAAACCCGCTATTATCTTTGGGAGGATAGATTGGACGAGGATAGCGAACTTAATAACAAAGAATAGTTCGTTACGTTTTGCATGGAGCAAAAATACGCTTCCTAAAAAAATCATTCGCCTCGTGTGGGCGTACGTAATACATGCAATAATTTGTTGTTGAAGTTTCCTATCCTATTCTTGGGGATGGGAAACTTTAATTATTGGGTAATGTTCAAAAAATAACTTGTGTAGCATTTGATGAAAGCTTGCCATCATTAAGGAGCAGCCGTTAAAAGTTGCACAAGTTATTTTTTGCATATAACTATAAAGAAAGTTGGAATAAAAGACGCGTATTGGTGAAAAATGTACTAAATTTGCTCCACCTTTGCGTAGTGTACGCTGCAAAATGTGGTGTACAAAGTGGCGTGTGTCGTTCTGAATTTTAGAAAAATAAAATCTGAAGCACCTCCCTTATACGCTCTCCTTTTTCTGATAGCAAGAATATGGAACAAGAAAAACCATTTAAATATCTGCAACATATAAACTCACCTGCCGACTTGCGTAAATTGCCAGTCGACCAACTGCCTATTGTCTGCGACGAACTCCGTCGTGACATAATTAAAGAGTTGGCGAATAACCCTGGACACTTTGCCTCAAGTCTTGGGTCGGTAGAGATTACTGTGGCAATGCACTATGTGTTTGACACGCCCTACGACCGCATTGTGTGGGATGTAGGACATCAAGCATATGGGCATAAGATTCTGACAGGACGTCGCGATGCTTTTCACACCAATCGTAAGTTGCATGGCATACGTCCGTTCCCTTCGCCCGACGAGAGCGAATATGACACCTTTGCTTGTGGACATGCCTCGAATAGCATCTCGGCAGCTTTGGGTATGTCGTTGGCTGCAGTGCGTAAGGGGGAGACCGATCGTCATGTTGTAGCAGTGATTGGTGATGGGGCCATGAGCGGTGGTTTGGCTTTTGAAGGACTCAATAATGTGTCAGACACACCTAATAATATGCTCATTATCCTCAACGATAATCACATGAGTATTGACCAGGCTGTGGGAGGTATGAAGGAGTATTTGTTGCACCTTCACACCAGTAATTGGTATAATCGCATGCGTTTCCGTGTGTCGCAAAAACTCACACAGTGGGGTTTGCTCAACGAGAGTCGCCGACGTGCAGTGTTGCGATTTAATAATTCGGTGAAATCGTTGTTAACCAATCAGCAGAACATTTTTGAGGGATTGAATATTCGTTACTTTGGTCCTACCGATGGGCACAATGTGGTGGAATTGGTTCGTATTCTTAATGAAATTAAGGATATGAAAGGTCCCAAATTGTTGCATCTGCACACACACAAAGGGCAGGGCTATAAACCTGCTATGGAGAATGCAACGGTTTGGCATGCTCCTGGTAAGTTCTGCATTGAAAGTGGTGAGCGCATTATTGAAAAGCCCGATGCACCGCAACCTCCTAAGTTTCAGGATGTGTTTGGACATACCTTGCTGGAGTTGGCACAACAGAATCCACGCATTGTGGGCGTAACACCTGCCATGCCTACAGGTTGTTCCATGAACATCTTGATGAATGAATTACCCGACCGCGCTTTTGATGTGGGCATTGCCGAAGGGCATGCTGTGACATTCTCGGGCGGTATGGCTAAAGAGGGGTTGCAGCCTTTCTGCAACATCTATTCTGCTTTTGCCCAACGTGCTTACGACAATATAATTCACGATGTAGCCTTGTTGCGTTTACCCGTAGTGCTTTGTTTGGATCGTGCGGGGTTGGTGGGAGAGGATGGACCTACCCATCATGGAGCATTCGATTTAGCTTCTTTGCGTACGGTGCCCAATCTTACCATAGCTTCGCCATACGATGAACGCGAATTGCGACAACTAATGTACACTGCACAGTTGCCTAATAAGGGAACCTTTGTAATTCGTTATCCACGTGGACGAGGTTCGGTTGTAGATTGGCAATGTCCTTTCAAGGAAATTCCTGTAGGGCGTGGTCGTAAACTTAAACAAGGTACTGATGTGGCAGTAATTACGCTGGGTCCTATTGGTGCAGATGCTGCTAAGGCTATAGCGTTGGCAGAGCAGCAACATCCAGGTCTGAGCATTGCGCACTATGATTTACGTTTCTTAAAACCCCTTGATGAGGCTATGCTCACTGAAATAGGTCAGTCGTTTAAGCGCATAGTGACAATTGAGGATGGTGCACGTATGGGTGGCATGGGTTCGGCTGTGCTCGAATGGATGGACGATCATCATTTTGCTCCTATGGTAACACGTCTCGGACTTCCTGATGCTTTTGTGGAGCATGGCACCGTATCAGAGCTTCGTCACATTGTAGGTCTCGATGCCGAAAGCATGATTCGCGCATTTGTGGGAGAAGAAAAATAAGTGTTCCTATGTAGCACGAAATAAATATATCTGGGTTTTTCGCGCCAGTTTCACCCCGTTAGGTAGGGTGTTCAAAATTCGCAATTTTTTTCTGCATAGTTTTGCCGCCGATAAGATCGGAAGAGCA
>OCLF01000382.1_pt1 | contig 13389 bp, 15 predicted proteins | sample 1502881 | NCBI WGS metagenome assembly OCLF01 (sample SAMN03418267, study PRJEB22391) | human gut metagenome | biome: human-gut; feature: organic feature; material: feces | host: Homo sapiens | place: Tanzania | collected 2013-01
GATGGTTTTATAACTGTAGACGGAAACACCCTGTTCAAGAAGCACGCATTTATTTGAAATTCATACCCATCATCCATCTCCACAGATGCAATAAAACCATCTTCTGTCCTGTGGAGAACTTCGTATTTCTGAATATTTGGAAGCTTTAAAAACTTATTCTCTACACATTCTAATGTCATTCTATCAATTTTCACTCATATCACTCCTTTCATTCATGTAGTGAAACTAATTATATCAGTGAAAGTGGTTCTAGTCAACTAAGTATTTCGCAAGTGATTGCGTAAATTTACCATCTGAAGTAGTGGCTTCTGTAAAAAAGCCTCCATATCGTTCAAATATTGATTCATAATTCATAACTGCATTCATGCACATCTCCTTAAACAACTTCATACAATTTCTCAATAGTTTTTGTATCAAGTTTTAAAAATAACTACTTTGAGATTTATTAGTATTATCCGACCACAAGGCTATTTACAAGCTTCTGCATATCTGCCTCCCAGTTTCTTGCCCTGCTATAATAAACACAGCCATATATTTCCGGGTATTTGAGATTCACGCTGGAACAGAGAATTACAGGTATTGTGATTTTGTTCTTAATCACTCTGTCAATCAGAATATCTCCTGATTGTTCCTCTCTGCCACCCGGTTCGTCGGGATAATACATATCAGTAATTATCAGATCATACGGATTATTACTATCTATTGAGTTTTTAATCTGTTTCCAGCCATCCGCGAGATTATTTGACCATTCGACATCTTTAATCCCACATCCTGACAGGGCTTTGCATATATCATTGTGTTTAAATGTATCATCTTCGATATTCAGTACTCTCATGTGAATCCTCCTGACTTTATCTGTTTAAGTAGTCATTCCATCTTGCATTTGTCTCCTCAAGCTCATGCTTTTGCATTATGCGGTTGCGGTCGCTGAGTATCGCAAGCATTTCATCAGCGATTTCTTCCATGGGTAGCTTTTTATAGTGTGACAGATATCCTATCATCCTTTGAGCTGTCCAGTCGGTATTTAGGTTTTTCGTTATCTCATCGCAAAACGGCTCCGGATACCCGCGCCTAAGCAATATATCATATAGCTCCATGCTCTTTGCTGTCCTTGGTTTCATACAGTGCCTCTCCACGTCTGCCGGATGCATATGTTTTTAGATACCCTTTCATGTCAAATCAATGAATTCATAAATTTAATTCTAAGGTTTTTCAACCGGCTGCTATTTTTGTTTTACAATACTAAATTTTATTTAATCCGTTTCTGAATGTCCTCAACAGACGGCAGTTGTTCTTCCAGTTCATCCGGCAGGATGCTGGTCACTTTATATTCACTCACTCCAATTGGTTTGGAAATATCTTTGAGCGAATATTCCGCTACACATTGTTCTTGCTCTTACAAAGGAGCAAACCGATGGACGGGTTATCCTGCTCTTTCTTTAATATGCCATCCACTGCCGACAGATAGAAATTCAGCTGCCCTGCATATTCCGGCTTGAATTCCCCGGTTTTTAGTTCGATGACTACATAGCAGCGCAGATTCAAGTTATAAAACAACAGGTCAATATAAAAATCATCGCCGCCCACGTTCAGATGATACTGATTCCCCAAAAATGCAAAACCTGTTCCGAGTTCCAGAAGCAGCTTGGTTACATCCCTCACCAACGCCTGTTCAATATCCCGTTCCAACATATCCTCTCTAAACGAAATGAAATCAAACACATATGGGTCTTTCATCGTCTGCGCTGCAAGCTCACTTTGAGGTGATGGCAGTCGATTTTCAAAATTTGTTACCTTGTCCGCCAAAACCTGCCGTTGATATAAACCGCTTTCTATCTGATGTACAAGAACATTATGCGACCATCCATTTTCTGCTGTTTTTTTAATGTACCATACACGTTGTTCTTGGTCTTTTACCTTTTCCAAAATTGCAATATTATGGGACCATGGAATTTGTGCAGACACCGTCTGCACAAATTCACGATCCGGATAAGTCTCAGCGAATTTTGCCATATACTTCAGATTTCTGACGGAATATCCCTTGCTCTTTGGAAAAGCACTTCGTATATCCTTGACAAGATTGTCTACAAACTTGTTACCCCACGCTTTATGCTCATTGATTACACAACCAATATCATGATACAAAAGCAACATATCTGCATTCACATGAATCGTCGCACGATATTGTGCAGCCTTTATTTCATTTTTTATATTTTCGATAACGGATAGATACTCCGATGTATTCATCAACACGCGCCTCGCCTCACTTTCTCATAACCGGTTAAGTATTCATTCCATCTTACATTTGTCTCCTCAAGCTCCATGCTCTTTGCTGTCCTTGGTTTCATATAGTGCCTCTCCAATCTTCTCAATCAATGTCACATCCGCCGGCAGCTACTTTACATCTGCATCTACAAATATCTGCATTCTTATATCCAGCTAAAATCTCCACCTGTCACAGCAAGAGATAACAGCTTATCCATCTTCTCTACCTCTTCAACGCCTCTAACCATCTGAATAAGCTTCGCAGATTCTACAACCTTTGGCATCTCCTCATCAGGTCCTATCTCCATATCTGCCTCTTCTCCACAGTATGGACATACCAATGTTGGTGCAATTTTTAAATCCAGAAACCTGCTTCCACACTCTTTACACTCATAATAACCGCACTGCTCGGTGCCATCCGGTATATAATACATATATAATTTCCTGCCTTTCATTTACTTTAGTTTTATTTCCATGTCTTCCATACATCAGGCTGATACCCGATTGTTGACTGCCTGCCATTTCTGACCACCGGTGTCTTAATCACCTGCGGATTTTCAAGCACTTTATCCAGCTTGTCCTCATTTGCTATATACTTTATAAGTGCCAGCATATCCTTATCTTTGCCATCCCAGTTGATCATATTATCAAGACCGCCATTCACCTGGGCGACAGAATTAAATTCTCCTTTGCTCATGCCTTTTTCCTTCATGTCGATAAACTGAAACTTTATCCCACGCTCCTTGAAAAATCGCTGAGCTTTCTTTGTGTCATTGCATTTCTTTGTTCCGAAAATTTGTATGTTCATGCTATTTGCCGTCCTTGTTTTCATACAGTGCCTCTCCAATCTTCTCAATCAGTGTCACATCCGCCGGCAGCCACTCCACATCCGCCAGATGCTCCTTTGTAAGCCACTTTGCATCCTCAGCCTCCTTTAGGATAAGCTCACCGTGAGTTACCTCACACCAGAAGCAATCCATAGAGAGATGGAAATTAGGATAATCGTATTCTATCGTATCTATTAATTCTCCGACAGCAATTTCTGTGTCCAGCTCCTCCATTATCTCCCGCTTTAGCGCCTGCTGCGGTGTCTCGCCAGACTCAATCTTACCGCCTGGGAACTCCCAGCCGCCCTTGAACTCTCCGTAGCCTCTCTGGGTTGCAAAGATAATCGGTTTATTTTCTTTATCGACCGCCCTTATGACGGCAGCCACTACGCGTACTGTTTTCATATTGCCTTACGCTCCTGTGTATTATTTTGTAAGCTTTGTTGTAAATTGCTCTGCAGATATCGAAGCAGATCATCTCTTACAGGGTGGTGCATCTTCATCTCAAACTTGGTGATATCGCGCTCTTTGCCATTGTTATCACGCTTTCTGGCAGCGCACACATCAACTATATCAAACTCTCCCATATAGTAAAAATTTGACTCCGCATCACTCTTTTTCACAAGCAGATGCTTTCTTTTAGTGTTCACCACATCTGACACATATGAACTGTCCACGCCCCTGCCAATCTGCGAATCCCATCTAAAAATCATATTGTCCTCAAACGCATCCGCGTAATCCGGCTTTCCATCTACATAGTTTTTCTGCTCGTCTGTTATTTCCTCTTTATGATACGTGACAAAGATAAATACATCATCATCTATACGCTTCATTCCATACATGGTAGAAGAAAGATCCCGCCCACAATTCATCAGCAGACTGACATCACGCCTGGAGTATTTCTCATACAATACAAACGGACTATCATTTTTAAGTGAGGACTGATATTTATCATGATATCTTTTGAGTCCCACCTCTATTATGTCATCTATCTGCTTTTTAAACTCTTCATTTTGAAGTCTTGTGGTAAAGTTATTCATCCTATGGAAGATATTATTGCTGTCCTCCTCCAAAATATCTATCCTGCAAAATCTCTTGTACTCATCATCCTTGCTGACAAACTTTCCCTGCAACACATCAGCCGCATTGTCAAGAGATTGTGTATTTACCTCATAATCGTATCTCTTTATGAAAATCTCTCTTATCTCTTTCATTGAAATAGAAGGCTTCTTCATAAGCTGCCTTAAAATCTCCAATTCAAACGGTCTCGCACCACTTATGATAGTCTTCGACAAATACTCAAGAGTTGTTTTTTCCTGCTCATTTAATCTGCCGGTATAAAGCTCCTTCTCAACCGTTTCAAGAAATGCCTGATAGGTCTTGTACTCTTTTATTATTACAAGCGGATCAACCTCTCCGTTTTCATAAAAATCCAATAGATATGGCACTCTTCCAAGCCGGTTTTTCAAAGAAACATAGCTCTCCCTGATAATGGATTTCATGCCCTTTATTTTGTCTATCGACGCAAAAATCCTATCCTTTGCAATCTCATCAAAATGCACTGTTGAAGCGCCGGGAATAGTATTATTTCCACTGATAACATACTTTCTGATTGTATCTGCATTGTATGAGCGGTCTCCCGACAATGCGACCGGTATCATAAAATTGTTGTTATAGTTGCCGATGAAATCAAGTATCACAACATATTCCTTGCCATTTGCCTTTCTAAGTCCACGCCCCAGCTGCTGTATAAATACAATTGGCGATTCTGTCGGCCTGAGCATGATGACCTGGTTTACCTCCACGATATCAACACCCTCATTTAAAATCTCGACGGAAAATATGTAATCCAGTGGCTGCATGTTTTCATCCTCATCCATCGCAAGCCGCTCAAAGGCTCTCTGTCTCTCCTCCTCTGTGGCATCTCCATTTAATGCAATTGTACGGAAAAATCTGCCTGTCTCAGGATTTATTGTCTGATTAAACTTATTCGATAATTCGACTGATTCATCTATCCTGCTGCAAAAAATCAGTCCCTTCACCCTGTCACCGCTATGTCCAAAATAATTGGCCTGCTCAATGATATGCTTTACCCTCTCATCACCAACAAGCTGGTTGAACGATGATTCTGTAAGCTTTTTACTCTTTATCTCCTTGTCACCAAGCAATGAAACATCTGTTATTCCAAAGTAGTGGAACGGACACAGCATGTTTTCCTCCATAGCCTGCTGCAAACGAATCTCATATGCAATCTGATAATTAAAAATCTGGTAAATATTTTTTCCGTCAATATCATCATCGCGCTTATCAGGAGTCGCTGTCATTCCAAGCCACAGCCTTGGTGTGAAATAGTTCATCACCTTCTGGTATGTGTTGGCTGAACTGTGGTGTGCCTCGTCCAAAATTATGCAATCAAAGTCATCTTGTGCATATTTTCTCAAATGCTCATCACGATTTAAGGTCTGTACCGTTGCAAAAACATAATCCCTGTCATAGTCACTGTACCCTGCACCGACAAGTCCCATAGAAACTGATTTATCAAAAATCTTTTCGTATGATTTCTTTGTCTGTCTTGCAAGCTGGCCTCTGTGTACGAGAAACAACACTCGCTTGAAGCCAAGCTCACGCATGGCAAACGCAGAGGCATATGTTTTTCCGGTACCCGTAGCCGATATGAGAAGCGCCCTATCCTCACCTTTTTCCAGTATTTTTCTAAGATTTGTGATAAAGCCAACCTGCATTGCATTCGGCTTTAATCTGTATTTTTCAATGGACGGCGTCTCCTCACTTTTGGCAATCTCACGCTGTCTTTTTATGATTTGGTAACGTTCTTTATATCCCTCATAAAAGCTTTCAAAGGAAAGAGCATAGCGCGAATTCCAAAGCTCATTGTATTCATCAACAATCTGCTTTGCCACCTCTCCCTGCTCTGTAGATACAACCTTTGTATTCCACTCTCTGTTGCTCGTAAGTGCAGCGCTTGTCATGTTTGAGCTTCCGATAATGATTCGATAAATCTCTTCTTTTTTGAATATATATCCCTTTGTGTGAAAGCCTTCAGCGGCCTTCTCCACATCATACATTTTGAGCGTGATATTCGACAAGCCGTGAAGCTTCTCAAGCGCCTTTGGCTCACTGAAATTCAGATAATTTGTGGTGAGAATTTCTCCCGGAATGCCATTTTTCTCCAGTTCCTTTAAGGTCTGAAGCAACGGCGTAATACCTCCCATCGTAATAAAGGCAACGCTTATCTGAAATTTGTCACAGGCCATCAGCTCATCTTCTATTGAGGATAATACTTTTTTACCCTCTTTATGGTTATTTGACAAAAATTGCGGCTGATAAGCCAGGCTTGAATTGTATCCACTGTTGATGAAGCCAGTTTCCAAACCGGCACGTAGTTCTGCTATTTTTTGTTTATTCATACTGCCTCCCACAGCTCATTCCATCCGGCATAGCCCATCGATACAAAGTATCTAAACCATATGCGCCATGCATCATAAAACAAGCTGTCCTTGTTCTCCTCCGCCAATGTTACCAGGTCAGCACACCTTACTACATAGTCCTTATCCTTTGTGAAACGACCTGTTGATATGCCATTTTTGTAAAGCTCATACAGATTTTCAAGGGCAGCCTTTGCTGTTGCCATGTCAAAATCGCAGGCCCCACTTTCGTTGATTTCATTGAATTTAAGGCACTCCATATAATTTTTTTCTATAACGTTATCTGATACTTTATTTTCCATGTTATCACATTCATCCCTTTAGCACCATCTCATGCCATCGATTCCACTGATTTTACTCTAATTTAAAGCCTATAATTTTAGAATTTCAAATTTTATTCCCACATCCCGCTATCCAAAACTTTCTGCAAACTCTGAATTACGGTCTCATAATCTACCGGTACAAAAAGCAATCCCATAGTAATATCTTCGTAATCTCTTTTATATACCTGACTATTGATTATCTCCCTCAATATATCAGCCACACATACACCTTCTTTTGCAGACGGGCAGACAATCATTTCCGAGCGCACAGCACGCACTTCCGGTATAAGATTTGGTAGTTCATTTGAGATTCCCATAGTTTCTACAATCTTATGAATATCGTATAAATGTCTGGAATGCCGCTCTGTCTTTTCTTGCATATAGTAATCACACAATGCAAACACCTTATCTACCAGAGTTCTCTCTATGGTTTGTGTTGTAATTTTAAAAGGCATCAATTCATATGTTTCAGCCAAATCCAATCGATTGATTTCTCTTAAGAAACGATAGATATAATTATCTACCATACGTTTTGTGGTTGGAAACGGCAACATTGCTACATATGTTTCTATTACCAATTCCGATTTCAAAATACCATTCTGTTCATAAAAGGATGGGTAACTTGCTCTGTAGCAATTATAGTTTCTTCTGCTTCTTGTTGTTTCAAGATTGTTAATCGGGAACCCGAACTCCTCCATAGTCGAAACAATATTATTTTTGAGTTGTTTCTTTCTACTCTCTCCCGGCATACCTGACTCCGCCGTATAAGACAAATCAATATCTTCTGAAAATCGGTCCAATAACTGATAACACTTAGTAAGTGATGTACCACCTTTAAACACCATGTCTTTAGTTTTTTCGGCAAGAGCCTTCAGGGTAATCGTCACATAATAATCTTTTTCAATTACATTAGGTGGAATAGCCAACTCATTTGCTGCACCGATAATCAGTTCTGCAAATGCTTCTTTATCATGATGCAAATTCATAAATCATCCCCCATTCAATTAATTTCTTTGCAGTTGCACCGGTTATAACAGACGATACTTCAGATAACTGCTCTTTTGTAAAACGTTTCTGTTTCACGTATGAGAGCATTGTATCTATAGTTTCTTCCATCGGCAACTCCGTATATTTCTCAGTCTGACCAATACCATCCAAAAACTGCAAAAGTTCCGCATTGTTGTCTGAAACAGCAACCGCAGCTTTTTTAATTCTAACCTTCTGACTGCCTACCGTAATTGTACGTCCATTAGTAGCTTCCTTGTTCGTAACAATCTCAATTATCGCTGGCATTTGTGTCGTCAATCCAAGCTGATTTACAAATGATATTCCGGTCACATAACCAAATGTTTCTGATTTGCTTCTCACATATTTGCGCATAATAACAAGAAATGGATCGAGATAACTTTTACCTAGTAATCCCCCCTGTTTGGGGATATAATAAATACCATTATCATACCTTTCCAGAAAACCATTTGCCACAAGTCTCTTTACCGACTGGCGCACTGCATTCTCAGATAATTCTTCTATTTTCAAATCATTTAAAAAGATTGGTTCATTATATCCATAATTCTCTAACAAGTAAGATTTCAACATAGTCTCACCTCCGCATATATAGTACCATTTTTATATTTTCATTGTCAACATTTATGTCGTATCTATAACTATTATATGCAGTAGCCAAAGAATAAACTATGAAATATTTTCCATATTATCACAACATTCATCCCTTTAACACCATCTCATGCCACTCTTCTCCGCCCCAGGTAGAGTCAGCAATCCCCAGATCCTGCAATCCAAACTTCTTATACATCTCCACCTTCTGCTCTAAGCATGTCAGAAACAGCTTTTTTCGTCCGTTTGCCATTTCACGCCGGCTGTAGCGGTGCACGAGCTCTCTGGCAAGTCCCTGTCCACGGTACTCCGGCAGCACATCAAGGCCCAGAAGCATCACATTTTTACCGTTTTCATCGCATAAATCTATGTCTGTGAAGAACTCATCCCTGAACTTTTCCTCGTCTGTTGCCACACCATTTAAAAAGCCCGCCAGCTTACCGGTTGATTTGTCAACTGCCACGAGAAACAGCTGTGGTACCTTTGCAATTCTCTCTGTCATCGCATTTGGAGAGCATGCTTCATTTGGCGGGAAGCATATCTGCTCAATTGCTATTGCCTGTTCCACCTCGTCTGGGTGTATACTTCTAAATTCAAAATTGTCTGTCATTATTTCATACCTCATTTTTCTGTTTATCATATGTTAATTTTTTGTGTTACCTGCCAATCTCAGGCATCAACAGTAACTGATTTTTGTATAAGTATATAATACGTGTTTTTACTGATATAATCAATATTCCCGAAAATACCAAAATCAGCCACAAAAGCATTTTACTGCTTTTATGACTGATTTACGTTGAGACCGAACTAAAAATCCGGTTTTAATGCATTACTTTAATTATGAAAGAACGATAATGCTTCCTTCAATCCGTCAGACTCATCATTCATGTGTCCTGCCATTTCAGAAACGCCGTTCATCATGGCATTGAGCTCCTCAATGTTGGCATTCATCTCTTCGGTTGCTGCGGCATTTGCTGCGCTGACGTCTGTCAGGCTGTTGCTACTCTTCGTGATGTCATCGTTCAGCTCAATCATCGCAGTGACAAGCTCTTCGATTTCATCGGCTTTTTCTGCGGTTCTTTGAATCTGCTCGTCAAGTGAGCTGAATTCTTCGAGCACTGCCTTGATTTCTTCCTTCTGCTTGGCATTGTCCTCGACGATGGTACCGGATGCCTGTACACAATACCTGCACTCTTCCACCAGTGATGAGATTATCTGCTTGATATTCTCAAGCTCCGTATTGGTATTGTCTGAGAGCACTCGAATCTCCTGTGCCACCACTGCGAAGCCTTTTCCGGCATCTCCGGCTCTGGCTGCCTCTATAGATGCATTGAGCGACAAAAGATTGGTTTCACTTGATATTTCCTCAATGACAGAGACAATATTGCTCACCTTGTCAACCGTAGTATTTACGGTTTCTATGCGTTTTGAAATTGCCGAAATACCATCATCCATCTTGTGGCTGCTGTCCTGCATGGATTTAATCTTATCATTCATGATCTTGCTGCTATCCTGCACAGCTGTCGTCTGATTTCTGATTTCATTGACAGATTCGTTTATATCCTTTGTCTCGCGGCTCATCTCTTCAAGATTTTCATTAATCTTTGAGATAGATGATGCCATGCCGGTAGAGCCTTCTGCAACATCCTCGACTGCCTTGGATATCTCATTGTTTGCGGCAAGTGTCTGGCTGCTTGTGTCATTGAGCTCATAGCTGTTTGCTGACATGGTGTCACTGGAATTTCTTATCCTTCCGACTATATTTCCAAGCGACTGCGTGAGCTCCTTCATCTTTTCTATAATCAGGCCTATCTCATCATTTGTCTCCTTGACCATGTCAAAATCTGCGTTGATATCACCATTGGCGATTTCTTCAATTATTGTGCTGACCTTTACAAGAGGTCTCATAAGCCTGCGTCCCACTATGAAGCATATAATAATGGCAAGCAGCACAACAATAGCACTGATTCCAATGGCAACCCCGGTTACAACAGTGATTCCCGAAAGTGCCTCTGACTCATCTGCTGTAAGCACAAGTATATTTTCATTGTTTAAAATCGTGTATGCTGAGTACTTTGTGGTTCCGTTAAAAACATATTCTACAACAGCGGTGTCAGGCTTTGTGCCATCCTGAAGCTGCTGTACAACTCCTTTAATTACAGCATTCTCAACAGGCTGTCCAACCTTTTCCTGTGTTGGATGATAAAGCATTGTGCCATCATACTTTACCACATAGACATATGAGCTGTCCATACCCTCGAGCTTTACTTCGGAAAGGCTCTTAGCGTATTGATCATAGTCCAAGTCCTCGGCATCTGCATTGCTAATCTCATTCTCCACAATTTTTGATGTTGTATTGATAACATCTATCATGGTATGCTTTGTGCTGTCTGTAATTTGTTCTTTAGAGCTTTCAAGAATGAATACCATACAAATTACATTTGAAATCACAATTGCTAAAATAACCATTGCTATGATTTTGGTTGCAAATGTCCCTCTTTTTTTATTTGCCCCCTGCTTCATATTTACTCACCTCTCATAAATTATTGTTATTACTTTGGTTTTTAACTTATGAGACAATACTACCATTTTTAGTGAAATTATACAACAGTTTATATACAATTAATTAATTTTGTATACTTTTTACCTACTCCACATTTTTTAGTGCCATGTCCATCGGAATCCTCTTTATTCTCCTGAAATCAAATACCGTCACTATCATATATCCGATGAGCACGAATGCAAACATCTTTGCATAGCCGACAGGTGTTACCTTAAAGGCAAACCAGCCGCTGAAGGTTTGCAGCATTATACGCCATACAATGTCCATCACCTTTGTGCCAAGTACTACGCTGATGATGTCCGAAACGACTACCACGATGGACGTTGAGACCAGATAAAGGCTTGCAATTTCTCTGTTGTCGTAGCCTAAAATCTTGGTCATCGATATAGCTGTCTCATTTTTCTCGATGATGAGCTTGGTGAGCAGATATATCATGACGGCCGAGAGCAGTATGCAAAGCACCTGGAAGTACTGCATGTATGAGCCCATGGAGTGGTCGAGCTGGTCTGCCATTTTGGTGATGTCGCGTATCGTAATTGTTGTTGCAATATTACTCTCATCGATATCCTTTATCTTTGTGTCTGACAAAAATCCGCTGAATCTGCCATCAGCAAAATCAAAGGTATCCGCAAAATTCTCTATTGGCATAAATACCGCGATGCTCTGGGATTTATCGTAGGTTCCCTTAACCTTGAATTTGTAGGTTTTCTTCTCGTACTGTGCATCAAGCTTTATTGTATCGCCCGGTTTTATACCATATTTGTCTGCAAATGAATCTGATATGTACACCTCGTTATCCTTAAGCGAATCCAGGCCCTTAATCTTTACGTATGCACTGTCTGCTTCCACTCCGTAGACAGACACCTCCTCATCAAACTCATCTGTCCGCCTTAAGAGCGATGTCATGTCAAATTTCTCTGCGTCACTGTTGTCGGTTTCAAGCACGTTTCCGTCTGCATCTACGTATGATTTGAGCACGTACTGGTATTTTGCAAACATCATGCTGTCTGTATTTTTCTTGTAATAATCAAGTGTATCCGGCATGCCTACTGCCATCGCAAGCATTACCATGATGAAAAATATTCCCACAAAAAGTATCAGATAGTTTGCCAAGTTCTGGAACATGATTCGCAGTCTGAAACGGCTCATGAAGCTCCATCTAGGAAGGCGCATTGCCTTTTTGCGCTTTGTTTTCTTAAGGTCATGACGCAGGAACTGAAGCGGTGTGTGCTGCATCATGCGGATTATTACGATAAGATTTACAACCAGCATTATGATTACCGGAGCAAGTGTTGTTTTTATAAATGCGCCCGGATTCCAGATTGTATGATATGTCGGCAGGCTGTAGCTGTTGTAATACATGCCGACTACCACATCCTTAAATACCGTATAGCCCAGTATGTTTCCCACTACCGCTGCCAGAAATGTCACGATGACAGGCATTGAAAGGTAGTGACACACAAGCTCGCCCTTTGTGTAGCCCGACGCGCGAAGCGTGCCTATCGCTGATGACTCATTTGCTATCGTATTGCTGATGGTCACTGCAAAAATGAATGCGATTATCACGATAAGAATGTCTAAAAGCACTCCTCCCATGGCTTTGTCTGAGCCCATATCGTCCGTAGCAAAATTGATTGCCGGATTTGAGTAGCGCGGTGTGTAGTCCTCCACCTCATTGCCTGCTGCCATCACCTGTGACACCATTGCCTCCAGAAAATCGTCTGATTTTTCCTTCTGCTCTATGTCGTCCGCCGGCTCATCCTCGTATTTCCATGCATATGTATAGTGAATGCTCTTGTTCAGGCGGTCAAAGCCCTCCTTTGTCACCATTGCCACGTCAAACTTTATTGCATCAAACATCATATCAGTCTTCTTTTCATGCAGTGTGGAGTAATTGACATACGCGATAAGGCCCGATACCTTGAATTCTTTTCCGCTGACCTTTATTGTGTCACCGACCTTCATGCTCACATTGTCTGCATGCATTCTGTCCACAGCGATTTCGTTCTCATTTTGTGGAAAAGAGCCCTCAATGAGACATGCGAGGTTGATAGCCTCGGTCTTTGTGTATACACGGATGGTTCCGTCCTTTTTGCCGTCTGCGTTGTAGTCCTCAGTCTCATTGCGATAGAAATTCTCGTAGAGTGTGACCGGAGTTTTGTCGCTATCGCTGTCTTTTTCGTCTCCCGCTGTTTTTACCTCGCCTGACTCGATAGCCTTAACGAGCTCGCTGTCAGCCTTATCCTTAAGCTCAAAATGTCCATCCTCCTGCTTGTATTTACTCACTCCCTCATCCGCAGATGTGAGCATACTGTCGTTTGCCACATACATTCCGGATACAAAGCCGATTGTCA
>OCLF01000385.1_pt1 | contig 13335 bp, 9 predicted proteins | sample 1502881 | NCBI WGS metagenome assembly OCLF01 (sample SAMN03418267, study PRJEB22391) | human gut metagenome | biome: human-gut; feature: organic feature; material: feces | host: Homo sapiens | place: Tanzania | collected 2013-01
GTCTGACCTACGAGTGCTCCGATGGCTTTCTTCTTGCCATTGTGGTAATCCTCCACTGCCTGTGGATTTGCATCGATGACAGCCTGGATTGTGGCTTTAAGCTCACCCTCATCATTCATGCTCTTAAGACCGTTCTCCTCGACATACTGCTCAGGATTGATATCCTCCGAGAATATTTTCTCAAATACTTCCTTGGCAACAGATGAGTTGATCGTGCCTGCATCCACCAGATCTACAAGCTTTGCAAGGTTTACAGGTGAGAAGTTTATCTCATCTGCATCCATATCGTTATCCTTTAACAGTCGCATGGTCTCAACCATTAGCCAGTTTGAAACCTTCTTCGGCTTGCCGCAGAGCTTTGTGGCAGCCTCAAATATGTCCGCCATGTGCTTTGACTCTGTGAGAATCTTTGCATCGTACTCAGGGATGTCGTATTCCTTCTTGTAGCGCGCAAGCTTCTGTGGACGAAGCTCAGGCTGCTTTGCCTTTATCTGTGCAATCCATTCATCGGATACGACGATTGGCACGAGGTCAGGCTCCGGGAAATATCTGTAGTCCTGCGCATCCTCTTTTGAACGCATGGCATGTGATGATTCCTTGTTGTCATCCCATCTACGGGTCTCCTGTACTACCTTTCTGCCCATCTCAAGAAGCTCTATCTGACGCTCACGCTCGCCTTCTATGGCATGTGCGATAGCCTTGAAGGAGTTAAGGTTTTTCATCTCAGTACGTGTACCAAACTTCTTTGCGCCTACCTCTCTTACTGAGATGTTGACATCGGCACGCATTGAGCCCTCATTTAATTTACAGTCAGATGCTCCGAGGTACTGGATGGTCTGACGCAGTGTCTCCAGGTATGCGATAACCTCCTCAGCGGAGCGCATATCAGGCTCAGATACTATCTCTATAAGAGGTACTCCGGAACGGTTGTAATCTACGATAGATACGTCCTCCCACTCGTCATGTACGAGCTTTCCGGCATCCTCCTCCATGTGGATTTCATGGATTCTGACGTTTTTCTTTCCGTTTGCTGTCTCAATCTCCACTGAACCGTTGCGGCAGATTGGCAGATAAAGCTGTGATATCTGATAGTTCTGTGGGTTATCAGGGTAAAAATAGTTCTTTCTGTCAAATTTGCTGTACTGTGTGATGGTACAGTTTGTGGCGAGTCCTACTGCCACTGCATACTCTACAACCTGCTTGTTTAAAACAGGAAGTGAGCCCGGCTGTCCTGTGCAGACAGGACATGTATGTGTATTTGGTGCGCCTCCGAACGCTGTGGAGCAGGCGCAAAAGATCTTTGTTTTTGTAGCTAACTCTACATGGACCTCAAGTCCGATGACTGTCTCATAGTTTTTCATATCCTTCTTGCCTCCTTCCTACTGTGCACCGGCAGATTTACTTGTGTCTGCTGTATTTTTGTTACTGTATTCCTCTGCAATAGCGCTGCGCTTAAGCTCTCTTGTTTTTTCAAAGCTGTAGGCTGCGCGGATGATATTCTTCTCCTTAAAGCAGTCTCCGATGAGCTGTAATCCGATTGGAAGTCCGTTTTTGTCCATACCGCACGGAAGCGATATTCCCGGAAGTCCTGCAAGGTTTACGGAAATCGTGTAAATATCACCGAGATACATCTGGATTGGATCGCTTAAGCTCTCTCCAAGCTTAGGTGCTGTGGTAGGTGCTGCCGGTCCGAGTATCACATCATATTTGGCAAAGGCATCATCAAAAGCTTTTTTGATAAGTGCTTTTACCCTTAAGGCCTTTAAGTAATATGCATCATAATATCCTGATGAGAGCACGAAGGAGCCGAGCATGATTCTTCTCTTTACCTCCGGTCCAAAGCCCTCAGAACGTGATTTCTTGTACATGTTGTGGAGGTCTGTGTACTCCTTTGTACGGTATCCGTATTTGACACCGTCGAATCTGGCAAGGTTTGAGCTTGCCTCTGCGCAGGCGATTACATAGTAGGCAGGGATGGCATACTCTACAAGTCCGAGGTCAAATTCCTCCACAACAGCACCCTTTTTCTTTAATTCATCTGCCGCTGCAAGGATTGCCGATTTTACCTCCGGGTCAAGTCCATCTCCAAGATAATCCTTTGGAATACCGATTTTCATACCCTTTACGTCATCGACAAGCGCCTCTGTAAACTTCAAATCATCTCTGTTTACTGATGTTGAGTCCTTCTTATCATATGAAGAGATTGCCTCAAGGATTGTAGCACAGTCTGTGACATCCTTTGCGATAGGTCCAATCTGGTCAAGAGATGAGCCATAGGCAATGAGTCCATATCGTGAAACTGTACCGTAGGTTGGCTTGATTCCTGTCACACCGCAGAAGGAGCTTGGCTGTCTGATCGATCCGCCTGTATCTGAACCGAGTGCAAACGGTACTTCCTCTGCTGCAACTGCTGCACAGCTTCCGCCTGATGAACCGCCCGGTACATGCTCAGTATTCCAAGGGTTTTTGGTTGCTCCAAAGGCAGATGTCTCTGTGGTGCTTCCCATGGCAAACTCATCCATGTTGGTTTTTCCCACGATGACACAGCCTGCATCTTCAAGACGCTTAACAGCCTCCGCTGTGTAGGTCGGGATGAAATTGTAGAGTATCTTTGATGAACATGTGGTAAGAAGCCCTTCTGTACACATGTTATCCTTTATGGCTACAGGCACACCCGCAAGCGCTCCTTTTAGCTCTCCCGCGTCAATTTTTGCCTGAACCTCTGCGGCTTTTTTAAGCGCGCCCTCTTCGTCTATTGTGACAAAGCTGTTTATCTTTTCTTCTTTTGCTTTTATAGAAGCAATGGCAGCCTTTACAGCCTCTTTCACTGTGACTTCCTTTGCCTGTATTTTCTTGCCGAGTTCCACGGCAGTTAAAGACATTAAATCCATTTTTCTCCTCCTTGCCGTTATTCGCCGATTGTCTTTGGTACCTTGAATCCGCCGTCCTTCTTGACCGGTGCATTGGCAAGTGTTGCTTCACTTCCGTCACCGTTTATGACAACATCATCTCTGAATACGTTGTTTACAGGGAATACGTGGCTCATAGGCTCAATTCCCGAAGTATCAAGCTCCTCGAGCTTGTCAATATAATCAAGCATATCTGCCATATCCTTCTTGGCAGCCTCTGCCTCCTCCGGTGAAAGCTCAAGCTTTGCAAGGATTCCGACATACTCCATAGTCTCGTCGGAGATTACGTTTCTCATGACTCCGTCCTCGCCCATCACCTTTGTGGTAACAGCCTGCTGCTCTGGGATTTCTTCCTCAGGCTCCTCGTCAAGAGCTGCACTTCTGACCTTTGCATATACCGCCTCATCGCATATACCCTGATTGTTGAAGCCCGCATGGCGGAGAGTACCCTCATAATCCATGCCTGCCGCAGCCATCACCTTGCCTGAATTTGGATTTTCAGTATCATGTCTGGCCCATACACGTCCTGCACCGACCTCATTGATGAAAAATCTGATGATAGCAGTCACAGCCTCAGTCATATATCCTTTATTAAAGAACTGACTTCCTAAGCAATATCCAAGCTCAATGCTCTCTGTCTTTTCATCAATGCTGACAACCGAAATATTGCCAATAGGCTGCTCAAGGTCATTGAGCTCAATAGCCCAATTGTAATACTCTGTATTGTCATACTGAGCAATCCAGCTCTTTATCATATCCTCTGCCTCATCAACACTCTTGTAAACAGGCCATGTAAGATACTTAACTGTCTGCTCATCGGAAAACCAATTGTAAAAAACGTTTTCCGCATCTTCTATTTCAAATCTTCGAAGAGTAAGCCGCTCAGTGGCGATTTCTCTTGTTCCTATATGATTCATACGATATCCTTTCTCTCTTTCCTGATATTTTAATTTTTTCTTGACATATGCCAAAATCTATCCTGGGTGCGCATCAACACCCTGCAAAGCATGGGTGTATATATATTGTGAAGACAAATTTTTAACAGTTCCGACTCTCACAGCCTGTAATACCTCACAGCTCACATCCTGCCAACAACCTATCCGCAAGAAATGTCGGAACAAGCTTAAAAATTTTCTGAACAAAATATATACACACATGCAACCTCTCAGCCTTAAAGCGCACCCGCCACAACCCAAAAAGCTGTGATTTATGGCTCCAATCTGCTAAGGTCACGAGGAAACAGTGTAGCCTCACGCACATTGTCCTCTCCGATAAGCTGCATTGTAAGTCTCTCAAGTCCTATTCCAAGACCTCCATGTGGCGGCATGCCGTGCTTGAAGGCTGAAAGATAGCTCTCCATGCCCTCTGTTTCCATGCCACGCTTTGCGATTTTTTCCATAAGCTTGTTGTAGTCATGGATTCGCTGACCGCCTGTTGTGATTTCAAGTCCTCTGAAAAGCAGGTCAAAGCTTAAGGTGTATGTCTCATCTGCCGGGTCATCCATGGCGTAGAATGGTCTCTTCTTTGAAGGATAATGTGTGACAAATACAAAATCACTACCATACTCTTCCTTGAAGTACTGTCCGATAAGTACCTCCTCCTCCGGCTCTAAGTCGAATGGATTTCTGAACTGTCTGTTATATTTTTCTGCGACACGCTGCTTTGCCTCGTCAAATCTGACTCTCGGTATGCTTGTCACGTCAGGCAGCTCAATCTTTAAAAGCTCAAGCTCCTTGGCGTATGAGGTCTTTAAAAGCTCCATGGTGTACTGTAAAAAGCCGGTCTCCATCTCCATGATGTCCTCAAAGCCGTCAATGTAACCCATCTCAAAATCGAGTGATGTATACTCATTCAAATGTCTCTTTGTATTGTGCTTTTCTGCTCTGAAAACAGGGGCAGTCTCAAATACCCTGTCAAAGACACCTACCATCATCTGCTTGTAAAACTGCGGGCTCTGCTGCAAAATAGCCGGTCTGTGGAAATATTCAAGCTTAAAGAGGTTGGCTCCTCCCTCGGCTGACTTTGCACCAAGCTTTGGCGTATGAATCTCTGTAAATCCATTATTATAAAGAAAATCCCTAAAGCCCCTTGTGATACCCTCCTGTATGCGGAACGTAGCACGCTCTCTTGGGTTTCTGAGTGCCACTGCCCTGTTATTGAGCTTTGCCTCAAGCGATGTATTCAGTTTCCATTTGTTGATCTGAAGCGGCATTGGCTCCGCCGGCTCAGATAAAATTGTGATAGTGTCAAGACGAAGCTCGAAGCCGTTTGGAGAACGGTCATCACTCTTGTATGTGCCGCATACCTCCACGGTATCTGCTTCCTTTAGATCATCGACGCTAAACTGGGATTTACCCGGCTCGTATACACACTGTATGAGTCCGTCCCTGCGTCTTAAAACGATGAATGCAACCTCTCCCATATCTCTTATGGTGTGAATCGCACCCTTTACCTTGATGTTTTTGCCCTCGTAGTCGCCTGCAAGAATTTCTGCGATACCAAGGTCTTCCTTTTGAACTGCTCCTGTTAAGAATTCCATATTTTTGTGCTCCTTTGATTTTTTAAGCGGGACGGAAAAAAGCCCCGGAGCATATCAAATTAATGAAATGCTCCGGGGCGAAAATTCTAAAAATATTCCGCGGTACCACCCGCTTTGAGAAAAAGGACTGTTCCTGTTTCTCCACTCTTATCCGTAACGTGGATGAATCGTATCTGCCTACTTTTGAAATAAACCATATCAATCGTTCAACAGATCTGCTCCGGTAGTGTTCCTGCAATCAGCTCTTCCAAACAGCGCTCTCAGTCGGTGACGCTGTATTCCTGTCGGTGTCTGGTGATCCAAGTCTCCTTCAACGCATTTATTGTTCTTTTGTTGTTTAACGTTATAACACAATAAACTTATTATTTCAACCCATCATAGTCAAAACTTAAGAAAATAAAGTATAGGAATATATTATAGTTTTTCTTAATTATGGTTATAACAGAGTACTCTTTTGCAACAATTATTAAACAAATTTAGGCTATTGGCTATTGCCTTTATTGAATTCGTATTGTAGAGTATATCTGGTATAAATAGTTAACAAATAATAACGAGGCAGGTAACACTTATGAAAAAACTATTATTTTTTGATATAGACGGCACTCTCGTTGATTTCGGCAATAGCACCATGAGCCCATCAACCGCCGATGCTCTAACAAGAGCAAAACAAAACGGCCACATGATTTTTCTTTGCACCGGACGCAGCTACAATCAGATTTATCCATCATTAAAAGCCTTTGACTTCGACGGAGTCGTTGCTGCTGCCGGCGGCTATGTCACTGTTAATAATAAAGTAATTGCACATCATGTCTATGGGCAGAATCTTTTACAGCGTGTCCTTGATACTGTTGGTGACAACAACACAGGACTTATCTTCCAGACAAAGGATAAAAGCATCACAAACCACAAGTGGGCCGACAAATTCATATCAGCATTCTCAAAACAGTTTGACATGCATGTGATACAGGACAACCCGACATTTAAGGATATCGTGATTGATGATGAATTATCAAGCTTTTCTAATCGATACGCTGATGTTGAAAGCACCATCTACTGCAATTGCAACTACCACATTGATGATTTAAGAAAGCTCCTCGGCGATGAATTCGTAGTAACCTTGAGCAGCTTTAAAGAGCCTGAACCTTACAGCGGTGAGATTACATTGCGCGGTGTCAACAAGGCAACCGGCATACGTGATGTGGTAGAGTTTCTTCACATGAGTCAGGCTGATACAATAGGCTTTGGCGATGGCCAGAATGATTTTGATATGCTGCGCTACTGTGATGTCGGTGTTGCCATGGGCAATTCCAGCGATGAAGTCAAGGCTGTTGCCGATATAGTGACAGACGACATCAAAGAGGATGGGCTTAAAAATGCCATGGTGCATCTTGGACTTGTCTAAAAATGCACCATGGCATACTCTATGCCTCAATATTCATAAATCTGTCCCACTCGCACTCGTCTTTTGATGCCGATACAATCATGGTGTACGAGCGCTCATCTGTTCCGTCGAATACGAAGGTATAATTTTCATTCTCCTTCTCGATTAAATATGCGTATCCGTCAAGAAAATTGTTGAAGGTGTCGATATAATCTGTCTCCTCTATCTCCTCGTCAGCCGTGGTGCTCTTTAGGTTACCATCGGCATCATATGTCTTAAAGCCCTCGCGTACGAATGAAATAATATTTGCATCTGAAAGCTTTAATATAAGGCTGTTTGTCCTCATATCACGGATATCTCTGTTTTTAGAATTATCTGCCTTTATGATTACGTTGTCAAGGCATATTTTGAAGGTGCCAAAGCTCATCATGATATCGCTCACATGCACATCCGAAAATTTGAAATGTGTAAACTCGTTTTCTGTCCTGAATTTCATCTGTTATCCTCCGTATATACTCATGCCGATATTTTATCAGATAATTTTGCTTTGGGCAACTTGCATTTTATAATGTGCCGTACAGCTCAAGTGTATGGCCTACACTGCCTGCACCTATAAAATAATAGTCGCTTTGAGTGTCACCGTCTACAAAGATATACTGTCCGTACATCTTTATATTGCAAAAGAGTGCTGTGCGGCTTGATGCAGTAGCGATTCCATATCCCTTGTTTGACACGACAAGCGGCAGCCTCTGCTGTCTGCCTCCGAACGAAATATATCTGGCTTTGTTTGTCAAATCAGTAAGGTCTGTCGCAAGTATTCCCTTGGATTTGAGCTTTTCCGATTTGTCCCAGTCAAAAAATGTGTAGCACTCGCCATTATTTAAAAGCCTTGGCTCTGTGGTATTTTCACTTACAAGGAGATTTCTGTCGGCATCAAAATACTGTATGGCTCCGTTTTTCTTTTCTATCCTAAGTATCAGCTTCTCCGTTTGAATTTCAATAAGCGATTTGGATTCCTTTGCCACCCATTTGAAGGCTGTATCGGCCTTTTGCTTCCAATAGGTTTTGTGCGGCTTCACTCCAATTCCTTTTACAAAAATTACGCGTACTATCTCCGGTGTTATTGGTATCACATAAAGTGTGCCGTCCGCTGTGGCGATTTCAACATGCGATTTACCTTTTTTGAGCCATTTTACCGCAAACTTGCCCTTTGAATGTCCCTTTACATGAAGTATATCGTTGTCCGGGATTGAGCCGTATGCGTATGGTGACGGATTGAGTGGGAGGCTGCTCTTGTTTGCAGCCTTACTTACTTCCTTAATCTTAATTTTATTTGCCATATCTGCAGCAGTACATGGTGTTTGATTTTCCCTGTCTTTTTTCACAAATTCCGAAATATCAACATGCTTATCATTTTCGGCCTTATTTGTCAACTGCTCTGGCTTTAATGCAATGCGCGATGGACCAAAATACTCTCTTTCATTCATATCGCATCTGCCATCCACACGCTTTTGCTCTTCTAGCTCTTTTTCTGTCAGTTGCTGCTTTTCATATTCCTTTGCCTTTGTGAGCGGCTCTGCAGAAAACTCCTTCTGATGCCTGCAGGAAGGAGCGGGATCTGCAATAAGCGGTGTCAGCCTGCCCCGGTGGAATACCGAAAGCTCATGAAGTGCACGGGTAGCCGCAACGTACAAGAGCTTCACATGGCCATCATTTGCCGGATATTTTCTCTCTGATGGGTCAAACAGCAATACAGCATCAAACTCAAGTCCCTTTGTGTAGGCAACCGGAAGCACCATGACTCCCGCACCAAACTGTGCTGTTTCAATATCATCATCTGCTATCTCTATGTGTTTTTTAAGCTCAGCAGACACCTTGAGAGCCTCTGCCTCATCACGACACACAACAGCTATCGTCTCATAGCCTTCACTCTGCCAGCCCTTTATCATGTCAGCCGATGCCGAAATCAGTGAGCGCACATTGGCATACTCCTCAATGCGCACTGCGTTTCCATGCCTTATAATAGGCTCCACCGGATAGATTGCAAAATCCCCGTGACGCAGTATCTCTGTTGCAAATTCTGAAATCTCAACAGTGTTTCTGTAGCTCTTTCGAAGCAGCCCGAAGGCATCATATGTGCCTGTGAGTATCAGCTTTTTCAAGTCCTCCCAGTCATTTAAGCCATACTCAAAATGGATATTCTGCGAGGTATCACCCATGATAGTGTATGTGCAGTTTCTGAGGCAGTAATGCAGACAGCAGTATGCCATCATGCCAAAATCCTGTGCCTCATCTATGACCACATGACTCGCCTCACGAACCGGATCCGTCTCCTTGATGCGCTTATAAATATACGCAAGCGCTGCCAGATCATACACATCAAATGAGTCCTTTGGAATGTCTATATCATATCCCTTTTCCTTCTGTCCAAGCAGAAAATCCCTGTAAAAATCATACACCGAGCCCTTCCAGTCATCCTTACCGAAATAGGTTTTGTATTTTTTATCAAGCTCCTTGCGCTCCCTTGCCGGAAACTTCACTTCCTTGCCGAGAACCTCATTTTCATACTTGGAGTAAATTATCTCATTTAACATGAGGATTTTACTCTGCATGGAAAGAAGCGGATTATCGTGCAGATAAGTGTCTATCAGCACCCTTCCCACAAGCAGATTGCCTGTTTTTTCCATGTAGACCTCATCTCTTGGAATGCATTTTTCCTCGTAATCTAAGCAGAATCTTTCAAGAGCTTCAAACCATTCTTTACTGCCCTTTATGCTGTTTCTACTATCATTTTTGCTGACTGCATGTATGCTGTACTTTTTGTCATCCCAATCCTCGTACAAAAGCCTTGTAAAAAGCTGCTCCATCGTCATCTGCTTTATACCGTACACATCAAGCTCCGGAAGCACGCTTGTAATATAGTTCAGCAAAATGTGGTTGCTGCCTATAATATAGAAATCCTCAGGTCTGAAATTATCAGCATAATTATATAAAATGTACGATATCCTGTGCATCGCAACCGTTGTCTTTCCTGAGCCTGCAACTCCCTGCACAATGATATTTGTCTTTGGCGAACGACGGATAATAAGGTTTTGCTCCTTTTGGATCGTTGCGATAATCTCTCCGAGCACTGCCTTTTTATTCTTGGCCAGGTACTTTGTCAGAAGCTCATCATTTGCTACGACATCTGAATCAAAAAAGTCGATGAGCTTATCATCTGCAATCTCATAGGTGCGCTTTCTGTTTAAATCAATCTCAAAAGTGCCCTCTGAGCTCACCGTGTACTTACATGGTCCAAGACTGCTCTCATAATATACGGATGCAATCGGTGCTCTCCAGTCAATGACAACAGGCTCTGACGCATTCTTTGCAATACCGACTCTGCCTATATAATAGGACTCCTGTGACTTCTGATGCGGATCCTTAAAATCTATTCTGCCAAAGTACGGCTTTTTCCGCGCCTTTTCACATCTGACGATATTTCTCTCGTTCTCATGAAGCTGCGCTGTCGCATTGTTCCACAGGGCAAGTCCCTCCTTGTCCTGCGCCTCGTAAACATCTCTTAAATCCTCTAAATCATCTGTCAGCTTTTTTACCGATTCCTTTGCACGGTCCAGATTATCCTGTGCAATCCCTATGATATTTTGAAGCTGTCTCTGCTCGTCCTTTAATGAAATTCCCGGTAAATCATTTTCTGTGCCCATCATGCCTCCCCGACTTATATATGCTGTGATTATACTATGCTTTTAATCTCATCTACCCTGTCAACACAGGCAAAAAGCATCTTTTTCAGTTTCTCATCAGGCTGTGTCAAATCAGGCACCATGACAACCTTACAGCCTGCAGAATATGCACTTTTGACTCCATTTGGCGAATCCTCTACCGCCATGCACTCACCAGGTGAAAGCTTTAGCTCACTGCACGCAAACTCATACACATCAGGTGCCGGCTTTCCATGCTCCACCATAGGTGCACAGATAATCTTGTCAAAATATCCGTAGAGCCCTATCTTTTTTAAATATTTTTCAGCCCTTTCTATATCATTCGCTGTGGAAATTGCTCTGTGAATGCCTTTTTCCTTCAGATATGTAAGTATCTCGATTGCACCGGGCTTAAGCTCAATTCCCACCTTTTCCAGATGCTCCTCCATGATTTTGCGACGGTATGCCCTGATTTTATCATAATCCATATCCGGATCATGAAACATATCCTTAAGATGCTGCGGTGCATACGGCTGCCCGAGGCTTCGCATTGAAAGCGCCTGCTCATCTGTCATCTCGTAGCCAAATTGCTTAAGTGCCATCGGCCAGAAAATACGATAATATTTCTCGGTATCTATGAGTGTTCCGTCCATATCAAATATTACTGCTTTTACCATTGGTTCTCCTTACGTTCTGCCAGGCTTTACTATGCTTCACCTGTTAATTTCACCACGGTCATATCATGGTGCATAGCCTTTATCACCTGGCCAAACATGTCCTTTGTCTTTATCCTGAGGCTGGATGTATTTATGCATGGATGACATCCAACCCACTCACCTTTTAGCACATCCTCATCCACCAGAAGTCTGACCGCATTGTCATGGTCATTCATCAGTCCCATCACACTGACTGAGCCGGGTGTGATATCCAGATATTTTTCCATATCCTCAGGGCTTGCAAACGAAAGCCTTGCACTTCCTATCTGGTGCGAGAGCTCTTTTGTCTTAAAGGTCTTGTCTCCCGGTATCATGAGCAGGTAAAAATCAGTTTTCTGGCGGTTGCACAGAAAAAGATTCTTGCAGATTGTTGCGCCAAGTGTCTTGTCAATCTCCTCGCAAACCTCCATCGTAAATGCCGCCTCGTGGTCTATTCTCTGATATTCGATTCCCAGCTTGTCTAAAAAATCGTATGTACGGATTTCTTTATCCAGTCTGCCTGTGGTATCTGTCGGTCTTCCATTCTGTAATTGCATTTGTGCCTCCTGAAATTAGTTATCGCAGCTGTGTTCAGCACCGTAACCGCTGCTATTATTCTCTTTTAACTGCTATAGCTATAGATTATACACCTCTTTGATGTATTCTAACAAGCCCCGGCACCCACTCATGACATCATCAAAGGTCGCATCAAAATCACCTGTATACCATGGATCTGCGACATCGCGCGCTGCTGTGAGCTTATGCTTTGTCCCGTAATCAGCAAATGACAGCATCTTAAATATCTTCTGCTGACTGTCACTGCCACCTGCAATCCTTGTCATATTCCTGATATTTGCAGTGTCCATTCCAATCAGAAAATCATAGTACAAATAATCATCGCGTGTCATCTGTCTCGCGCGGTGTGGAATAAGAGGAATATGCTCCTCGTATAGTTTGTTTTTGGTGCCGTAATGCGGCGGATTGCCTATTTCCTCACGGCTGGTCGCGGCTGAGTCTATCTCGAAAACGGTATCGAGATGCTGCCTGTGAACCAGGTGGGTGAAGATGCTTTGGGCCATGGTGCTGCGGCAGATGTTGCCGTGGCAAATAAATAAAATCTTGATTTTTCTCATATTTCCAGTATTTTCGGGCTTTTCAAGCCTTTTTACCTTTCTTCATTTTTCACTTATTCTGGCATATTTTGGCATATCTTTGCATATTTTTGTCATCAATTTTGGTAAAAACTTTGGTAAATTTCAAGTCTGTACCAAAGGCAAATCTGCCATTGGGTATCGACAGGTAAGAAATTGGGGATTAAGATAAATACTGGCATTCAGCCATTTTTCTCTCATTTTCATCAGGTCATTATGAATTGATTGCTTTTTGAAAATCTTCCTGTGCATCCTGAAATTTAACATGAGTATAGGTATTCATCGTAACACTGATATCCGAGTGTCCCATAATATATTGAAGCATCTTCGGATTCATTCCCGACTTAGCCATATTAGAACAAAATGTATGACGACACACATGCGGTGTGATTGGCGGCATCTGAACCTTATATATGCTATTGTACTTTTCCCGAATATGCTGGAAATACTTTTCCCAATGTAATGCCACCATAGGCATATCATTCTTATCAAGGAATAAAAATCCTGTCATTCCATCAACCATCGGTTCAACTTTGGGATTGACCCTGTCCTTAAGTATTCTCTTGAAACAAGCCACCACCTCATCAGACATTGGAACATATCTCTCGCCACTTTCTGTCTTAGGCTTTTCAATGATATACTGCATCTGACTTGTTCTCTGTAATTGATGATTTACCCGTATTCTTTTGTTTTTAAAATCCAAATCTGATTTTGTAAGTCCACAGAACTCTGATATACGAAGTCCTGTGTTAAAGAGGATAAATATTGCATCATAGTACTTGCAAAAATGCGCATCCTCTTTTATGAATCTTAGAAATTCCCGCTCCTGCTTTCTTGTGACAGCTTCTCTTCTCACACTATCATTCACAATCACATTGACTAATTCAAATCCAAACGACGTTTTTCCTCCATCTCCACTCTTTCCTTCTCTTCCCTCCGCTCTTTCCACACCTCCGCAG
>OCLF01000395.1_pt1 | contig 13038 bp, 10 predicted proteins | sample 1502881 | NCBI WGS metagenome assembly OCLF01 (sample SAMN03418267, study PRJEB22391) | human gut metagenome | biome: human-gut; feature: organic feature; material: feces | host: Homo sapiens | place: Tanzania | collected 2013-01
ACCCCAATAATCAAACTTGGTGTTTTACAGGTTATTCATTATCTCTTAACTTTGTATTCTTTTCTTTGCAAACGAATTGTTTATTTCAATAAAAATTCCGAAATTAGCAGCGAAATTAGATAAAACACCAATTACTGTATGAAATTACATTACCTCTTACTCCCCGCAGCACTTCTTTTTGCAGCTTGCGGAAACGAAGAACTCGAAGGCGTACAGCCTAACCTCCCCATCACAAGCCCTTCAACCCTCCTTGCAACAGCCACACCTATATTCCCTGAGGCTGACAACTCGGTACAACTCAGTGCTAACGAAGCTGAAGGCGTGATGCAACTGCTCAAAAGTATCGACCCTAAGAAGGCTCTTAACTTGAACGAGCAGGATATTACTGATGCTGAATACAAGGAAATTAAAAGATACGTTACTAAGAACCTGAAGGCTGAGAACGACTACCAAACTTATAAGAACATCTACAACTGGTTGATTAAGAACATTAAGTATCCTTGGGGTGCTAATGATGTTCCTTACCTCAGACCATACGACATCTTTAAGCATAAATGCTGTGTATGCCAAGGCTATGCTAACTTGCTTAAGACGATGTGCCATACGCAGGGCATCCCTTGCGCATGTGTTAATGGCGACTTGGTTCCCTTAGGTGCACACGCTTGGAACTATGTATACGTGGATGGTGATTGGTATGTGAGCGATGCTACCAATGGTCACGACTATAAGGCTGCAGACTTAAGTAGCTACGAAAATTCGCTTATTCCCCAACGTATGGATTTTGTTGTTTTTGAGGACGATAAGTGTGAGTATACTTACGAAAACAGATTCCTTAACGTTAAGAGTATTAAGCCCACTACAAGCACGTCGTTTACGGTGCCTTATAGTGTAAATGGTTTGCGCGTCATGTCGTTTATTCCCAGCGAAGAGTTGCCTAAGAGCATTACACAGCTTAATATAGGTAGTAACATCGAGTCGTTTGGTGAGTATGATCCCACTTCAAGTTTGAGCCGAGTGCTTGCCAATGTCGAGGAAATTAACGTTGATCCTAAAAACTATGGTTTTGAATCGTATAAGGGTGTGGTATATAGCATTTACGACAAGAACAGACCTTACCTCATTCCCGCTGGCATTCGTAGTCTTACGCTCAGACCGCTTGAGAGATTGGATAAGAACATGGTAGCTCATCTCGAAAATCTCGAAGAATTGGTTATCGGAGAAGGCACTAAGTATATTGATGACTATGCTGTGGAGCGTTGCCCCAATTTGAAGCGTATCTACGTTCCTGAAACGGTTATCTCTATCTCAGAAAATGCTTTTTACGAATGTGGTAATTTTGAAATTATCAAAGTTCCAACAGGTATTCACGAGGTTACCATGTAATTCAAGAAATAGCATATAAAATAATGTCTATGAAGCACTGCTAAATGTTTCATAGACATTTTTTGTTGTAGGTTTCTTTAGAGGTTCAAGTTTCTTTGCTTCGCGAAGTTTGGCTGCGGCTCGGCAAAGTTAGTGCAAGGCGAGTGCAATGCAAAAAAACTCGTTTTTTTATTTTGCATTGTGCTCGCCTTGCACTAACTTTGCTTCACAAAAATAAACTAAGCGCACACAAATACGAAAATGAAGATACTGCATACTGCCGACTGGCACTTGGGCAACACCTTTCATGGTCATAACCGTTTGCTTGAGCACCGCCACTTTTTGGCATGGTTGCTCAACGTGCTTAAAGAGCGCCAGCCTGACGCCATGATTATTTCGGGCGATGTTTTTGACTCTGCCAACCCTTCGGCTGCCGCAGAAGAATTGCTTTATGACTTTTTATTACGCGCTACACTTGCTGTGCCTGGACTACAGGTGGTTATCACTGCAGGTAACCATGATTCGGCAGGACGACTTGAAGCACCTGCTGCATTGCTGAAAACACACAATGTGTATGTGCGTGGCACCGTACATTATTTACCTAACGGTGAACCAGACTTTAACTACTATCTCTTGCCTCTAGCAGACCGACAAACAGGACAAGCAGCTTGCACTTGTGTGGCACTGCCTTATTTGCGTAGTGGAGACTATCCTGCAGGCATGTCGCCCGAACAAGGCTTGAACTTCTTTTTTACGCAACTGCAACAAAAGGTGCGCAAATCGTCTTTTAAAAAATTACCCGTTATTGTAGCTGCACATTTTTATGCTGCTGGAGCCGACATCTGTCAGGACGAACACTCTGAACGGCTTGTGGTGGGGGGACAAGATTGTGTGGATGTTAACGTTGTGGGTAATAACGTGAGTTACACAGCCTTGGGGCATATTCACAAAGCACAGCAGGTGAAGGATGGTCATTGTGCATGGTATGCAGGAAGCGCATTGCCCATGTCGTTTACCGAAAGAAACTACCAACATGGTGTTAATTGGGTGGACATGGATGCTACGGGAGAAGTTGAGGTGGAACAAATATCTTATAACCCCCTACGTCATCTCATCACGATTCCAGCCCATGGCAAAGCTGCAAGTGTGAAGCAGGCATTCGATGAAATAGCACAACTCCCGAAACGCAAAAAGGATGATAATGGCGATACTTGGCCTTATCTTGAAATAAGCATTGAAGAAAAGCAGCCCGAACCCACATTGATGCACGATGTGATGCAAGCTTTGGAAGATCGTGCCGTACACTTTTGTCGCATTACACGTGTGCGTCCACAATTGGAGAAAGCCGATGCTGAACTTTCAGTTATTGCTGTCGATAGTTTGGCAAATACCACACCGCTTGAATTGGCACAACGCGTGTTTCAAGCTCGCTTTAATGCGCCAATGCCTGCCGAATTGATAGAACGCTTCAACAAAGCCAACCAAAAGCCAACCCATTGAAAATTCATAAAAGGTGAAGATAGAAAAAATTACCCTTTGCAATCTTACATCGATTGAGGGGGAACAAACCATAGACTTTACAGAGGAACCCTTGCGTTCAGCCGGACTCTTTGCCATTACGGGCGATATGGGGTCGGGCAAGTCTACCATTCTCGATGCTATCTGCTTGGCTCTCTACAACAAAGCACCGCGCTTTGAAAACATTGAGACCATTAAGAGCGAAGAAATGAAGCTTGTTGAAGATAAAGCACAACAGGTGCAACCTAAAAATACTGCAAGCATTCTGCGTCGTGGACAAAAGTTAGGTTATGTTTGCGTGACTTTTAGCACCAACAATGGCGAACGCTATGAGGCCACTTGGACTACTCGCATCACAAAGACGGGAAACTACAAGACACCCGAACGCACGCTGCAACAACTCGCTCCTCATAAAGAGGTGGTTGACAAAGGCGAGGTGCAACAGCGCATCGAGCAAGCCATAGGTTTGACCTACGACCAGTTTACGCGTACCGTTATTTTAGCACAAAACTCGTTTGCGAACTTTCTTCGTGCAAAGGCGGATGACAAAGCTGCTTTGCTTGAAAAACTCACGGGTACGGAGGTTTATAGCAATGTGAGTCAACGCATCTTTCGTCTTTCGCAAGAGGCTGATGCTCGTGTACATTCTATTGAAGACGAAATGAAGGGCTTGCTCCACACACGACTCGATGAGCATTTGCTTGCCGAGCAACAGGAGCGTGCTCATTTGCTTGAAGCATCTAGTAAAAATGCTGTGCAAAATGTTAAACGCATGGAACAGCAAATTGACTGGATAGACCGTTTTGCACAACAAGCCCGACAAGTGCAGCAGTGTGAAGCGCAATTCTCGCAGACTACCAAAGCATGTATGGAGGCACGTGCCGATGAGATGAAACTCGATCGCTACGACGCTGTGCTTGATATGCAACCGCTTTACCAGGAAATAAAAATGCGTCGTGCTGACGTAGACAAAATAAAAAGCAGCGAAGCTGAAAATGCAACGCAACTTGAAGAAACTCGCAAGGCACTCGATAAACAAAGTACGGCTCTTGATGTGGCACATGAGCGCACCTCGGATGCTGAACGTCAGCTTGAAGTGCGTCGGCCTGCTATTGACCGTGGTCACACCTTAAGTGGTGAGATTAAAATGGCTAACGATCAGCTCAAGCGTCTTGAGGAACAATTGGTATTGGCTACACAGTCGTACGAGAAACGCCAAAGTGCTTTGGTGTCAAAGCAAGAAGCATTGCATAAGTTGGCTGAAGGCATCAAGCAAAAGCAGCTTCACAAACAGTCGCTTGAGGTGCATCAACTCATGTTTCAAAAGTTCGACTTAATAAAGGATAAACTTTCAAACCTTTATAACGAGACAAGGCACAACGTGGAGTGTCACACTAAAGCTGCTCATTTGCAAAAGCGACAATTAGAATTGCGCGAGCAAGGAGAACGTGCCGAGGAAGAACAACACAACAATCAAGCACGCCTCAACGCTTTAAAGAGTGAACTGCTTATTCACCAGCAAGCTAACCATGGTCATGACAGTGTAAAGTTGCAACAAACGGCTGCTAACAATCGCAGCCGCTTAGTTTCGCTTTCGCGTGCAGCCGTTTTGTGGCAACACATTTCTGATGGTTATGCTCGTATTGCTGAGAAAACGGCTACGCAGCGTCGCGAAACTACCGAGCTGGCACAAAAGCAGCAAGAAGCTAACAAGATGGAAATAGCCTTGCATGCAAGTGAGGAAGCCTTTGCTCGCATTTCAGCTACTTACACTTTGAGCCAATCAAAGGATATTGTGCAACTGCGTAAACAACTGAAAGAGGGCATTGCTTGTCCCGTATGCGGTGCTACACACCATCCTTATCACACAGAAACCGAACGTGAGTTGGGCAATCTGCTTAGTAGCATGAGCAAGGAGTTTAACAACTTGAAGGAAGATGTGCTACTTAAACGTTCGCAACTCTCAGACTTGCGTGAAGAAATGGCTGCAGACTCGGCACGAATTGCTGCCGACGAGGTAGCTCTTAATGAGTTTAAAGAACGTCAAGCTGCTGATGTGGACGAATGGAAGGCTTTTGCCAATCTCGACCCTTCGTTTGCCGACTGTTCTGCTACTGTTAATCGTGAAGCACGTCGCATGATGATTCAGCTTCTGATTGATAACACCACACGTTCTGCCGACGAAGCCGAACAAGAACTTAGCACCTACAACGAGCACCAGTTTCACATCAACCGTTTGAACACAGAAATTGATGAACTCAACGGATTGATGGCAAACAATCGCACTTACCTTGACAAATTGCGTACGGAGGCAAACGTGGCTGCTACTACAGCTGAGGAGTTGCAACATGTCATCGTGTTGTCAGACCGTGCATGTTCTGAACTCTACACCGATCTCGATGAGATGATTACCCTTTCAGGTTGGTTTACGGAGTGGAAAAATAATGCAGATGGCTTGCGCATTCGCCTTACCAATTTGCATCATGATTGGCAACAAACTTGTGCAGCACTCGATGAGGCTGAGCGTACGGATGCCATATTGCGCGAAGAAATTAAGGGTGCTGAAACCAATATAGCCGAAGAACAACGCCACGTGGTGCAATGTCGTGACAGTCGTGATGCTACTCGCGAGGAATTGACACGTAAGCAAGAGGATTTGCGTCGCATTATGGGGGAAAATACTCCGCAAAAGGAGGCTGAGATGTTGCAAACTGCTATTAGTAATGCACGCGAGGTTGAGAATGCCACACGCCGTCAGTTTGAGGAAATTCAAGGTCAATTGCATTTACTTGAGGGTAAACGCAACAATTTGTTGAAAAATCGATTGGAGAGTCAACAACAACAGCAACAAAAACAACAGGAACTCGACTTGCTTATCCTGCGCTTTAATGGTACGCATTCGCCTGTGCAGTTTACGGAACTCGACCAAATATTCACTGCCAAAACGGATTGGAAAGCTATGCGTAATCGCATTGACCAACTTAAAGAACAACGTGTGTTGGCACAGAATAACCTTGAGATGGCACAGAAGGCTTTGCAAACTTTGCAGGCTGAGGCCGTTCGTCCTTCGCTTTCTGTAAAAAATATAGGTGTGCCTAATGGCAATATAGGTGAGAACATGGCTTCAACGAATAATGCTGCTGTTCAACAGAGTGCACCTACCGCAAGTGTTGCTACGTCTCCAACAGCACAACCTACCATTGTGGCTGACCTTGAGGCTTACTTGGCTTTGCGCCAAACACTCAGTGGGGAACTTGAAAAGCAACAACATCAAAGCAAAGAACTTGCCGAAGAACTGACCAATGTTAAGCTCAAGTTGCAAGCTCACCAACAGAGTGTGGCATCTGCCAACCGTATGCAGCAAACGTTGGATGCAGCTCTTGAAGATGCACGTGAATGGAACCGACTGAATACGCTGTTTGGTGCTGCCGATGGCAAAAAGTTTCGTACCTTGGCACAAAGCTACACCTTTAGTTATCTTGTGGCGCATGCCAATCGTCATCTTTGTCAGCTCTCGCCACGCTATGAGTTGCATAATATTGAGGGAACATTGGCTCTCGAAATTATTGACCACGATATGTTCGATGAGCACCGCTATGTTACTTCACTCTCGGGAGGCGAAACTTTTGTCGTATCGCTTGCCTTGGCACTTGGCTTAGCTTCTATGTCGAGCAATCAACTTGTTATTGGTTCGCTCTTTATAGATGAAGGTTTTGGAAATCTCGACAGAGATTCGCTCGACCTCGTGATGCTTGCACTCTCGAACCTTGAAAATGCGCAAGGTCGCAAAGTAGGTGTTATTAGCCACACTGAACAAATACGTTCGCAAATTTCACCACAAATTAAAATTCGCAAGCGTCCTGGTGGTAGTAGTTCGGTTATCGAGGTGATTTGATTTTTCAAGAAGAAGTCTTTTTTAGGGAAGTTATTTTTAAGGGGAGTTAGAAGAAGGTATTTGCAAGAAGTTAGAGGAATGAATGTTTTGCTACCTGATTCTTCTAACTCCCTTTTTAAATAACTACCTCTAACTCCCTTTTTTTAATAACTTCTTTCAAAAACTTTCTTCTAAAAAAATAGCATCTCAAAAAATAATCCTTAAATCCCATCCCCATGTCTACTCCCTTTATATCTTTTATCATCCCTACTTACAATACTCCCTCAGCACTATTGCGTCAATGCATCGAGAGTATATTGGCTATAAATCTTGCTGAAAATGAAAGACAAATCATCTTGGTAGATGACAATAGTAAACAGCCTGCTCTCGAAGCAGTGAAAAAATATGCAGCACACATTACTTATTTACGCTTTGCGCAAAACAAGGGGCAAGCTGCTGCACGCAATGCAGCATTAGCACAAGCAACAGGCACCTACATCCAATTTATTGATGCTGATGACGCCTTGTTCCCACAGCGTTATAACTATGTGTTGCAAGCATTGCGTCACTCGGCATCCCAACAGCCCGATGTTTTGGTATTTAACTTTAGTCGTGATGCTGCTGCCGATAGTTCAAGTTCCATTACATGGTCAGCCCCAATTACGGGAATACACTATCTTTGCCACCACAACATGCGAGCTGCTTGTTGGGGATATGTATTTAAGCGTGAGTTATTAAACAATTTACATTTTATAGAGGGCAACATGCACGAAGATGAGGACTTCACTCCACGTGCCATCATTCGTGCTCATACGCTTTGTTTCACAACTACACCTATTTATTATTATAGACTTCGAGCTAACTCCATTAGTAATAGTCCCGCTCCTTCGCATCTCTTGCGAAAACTTGCTGATAAGGAGCAGATTCTTTTAAATCTGGCAAACGACCATTGGACCTCTGCCGAACAACCTGCCATAACTCGGCGATTGCATCAACTCACGGCAGACCTTCTTTATAATGTATGGACATATACCCATAGCTTGCGCAAACTCCGCCAAACAATTTTGCGTTTACATCAGCATTCTCTTTGTCCGCTTCCTCTAAACTTTTATAGTCCGCGCTATTGGGCATGGGTTCTTGCACTTAAATGTATCGGCGCTTAGAGTTGTCAGATGTGCGATTCTTATATGGGTGGTTCATGGGGGAAAAACTCATTGCTCAACTGTTATCTATAGTGTTAGTTTTTTTAGAATCATCATATATGGGTATTGTGTGGGGTTGGAAACCTCTGTATCTTTGCAGCGGTTACGAAACCAAAGTTCTTAAACTCACATCTACAAACAAAACCGACAGAAGATTATGAAGAAAACTGTAATTATTTATGGCACAAGCACTGGCGTTTGCGAGGATTTGGCTAACAGAATAGGAACTAAATTGGGGGTGAACAATATCATCAATGTTACGAATCTCGACGACAATGTGATAGCGGACAATGAAAACCTCATTCTCGGCACATCAACGTGGGGTGCTGGTGAGGTGCAAGACGATTGGTATGATGGTCTCAGAATAATCAAAAGTGCAAACCTGAATGGAAAAACAGTAGCTCTTTTTGGCTGTGGTGACTCTGAGTCTTATCCCGACACTTTTGTTGGTGGAATGGCTGAGATTTATCATGCCGTGACGGACGCAGGTGCTCAAGTCATTGGTGCTGTAGCAACGGAAGGTTACACATTTGACGATTCTGAATCTGTAGTTGACGGAAAGTTCGTCGGACTGGCTCTTGACGAAGTCAACGAGGACAGCAAAACCGATGAGCGTATTGATGCTTGGGTAACAGAAATCTTGCCTGGTCTCTAATCTCTTTTTTGTTAGTTCTTACTTTCACACATCTAAACATTCAGTTTATCAATCATGCAGCAATCTACTATATTGCCCGTAGATATGAAAGTTCTGATGAACCACATCTACGAATACAAGAAGGGCGTGCGCCGTATGGTGCTTTTCACTTTCAACAAGAAATATGAGGATTTTGCTATACGCCGGCTGAAAAGTCAAAACATTAAGTTCGTGATTCAGCCTGTGGGCAATGATCGTTTGAATTTGTATTTCGGAAGAGAAGAGTGTCTTAATGCCATCCGCATGATTGTGACGCGTTCCCTCAATCATCTCACCCCTGAAGAGGATTTCATGCTCGGCGCGATGCTTGGCTATGACATATGTACGCAATGTGAGAGGTTCTGTGAGCGTAAGGGCAAACCAATGGAAAGGCGCAGTTGTCGATAGGTCATGTATATCCTATGCATGGATGCATGTTTCGTTGTGCCCCGAAAGGTAAGTTCTGAGAGCTTGCTATACACTAATTGTTTCCTAAACGTTTAGACACCTATACGCCAGTTTTTACAATCCTCATAAAAGGCAAGTTAGGCTATTGCAAATTATTAGAACAGAATTAACTAAACCACACTGCAACTGTCCTCTTCTGATACCACAACATCAGATGAGGACAGTTTTGATTTTTGAATTTCCATGGATACCCTTTGGGGAGTTCGGTTTGTAGCGAGGGTTGCAAATGGGGATGTGGAGTTGTATATATATAGGAACGCGCGCGAGGGAACAGAAAGTTTTTCCAATGTTTTATGCGCCAACCACACCCCGTTAGGGATAATGAATAATGTATAATGAATAATGTATAATGGAGCATGCCTTACACATTATTCATTATTCATTATACATTATTCATTATTAAAACTCAGCATGGTTAGCACCATTCTTAAAGAAGTTGGGCACAGGATTATCTGCTACAACGTAACCATCGGCACGCAGTTGGGAAATAACTTGTGTGCCTACCACGCGGTCGTATTCGGCAACTAAACGTCCTTCTTTGTGGAGTGCATAAAAGTAACGCCAATGTCTGCCTCCATGTTTGCTCTTTCGCTGTTCAAGTTGTTGTCCACCATTTATCATCTTTGCCAAGAATTGTTCTCGGTCGCGAATGTTATAGTGAAAGATGACAACTTTGCTTTGTTTCGTGCGTTGTGGCAACATCTTTACTTTGTGGTTTCCCATTGAAATTTGCAGATAACCATCGGTGCGGTGCATCACCTTTTGTGTTTGACGATTGAAGATGGAATAAACCGAAAGGTTGTATGCTTCAAGATTAGGCACACATCGCACACTGCAACCCCATTCCGTCCAAGGTAGTCCATCCTCGGGCAGAACATTACGTATGGCACATTGCAGCACATTGGCATGTGTGGTGCAGAGTTCTGTTTTCAGATTATTGTTGGGACTATACCAAAATTCGTCAGCATCGGCATTGATTACCCAATCAGCACCATACTGATTTTTAGCAAGCATAACCATGCGGTCAACCCAACGCTTTTGATTATAGTCGGTAGCTGTTTCATTGATTACGTGCAACACCCACCCCCGTTTTCGATAACGTTCAATAATATGAGGTGTACCATCTGTTGAATTGTTGTCGGTTATGATAAATCCGTCAACTCCCATAGCATGATGAAACTCTAAGTTGTGTGCTAAAAGTTCTTCTTCGTTTTTTACCAACAGAGTCATTATGAGTTTGGGATGAGGCGTACAGCGTAAGGTTCGTGGTAAAGCACAGAGTGCGCTCAATATTTTTTTAAACATGTATTTGTAAAAAAGGTTATCAACTTATCAGAATTATTAGAACCACCCTTATTTACACCCGCCCTTTGGCTTCGGCACTATCCATGGCTTCGGTCTGTGGCCAGTGTGCGAGGCAATAGTCAAGGTCGAAGTTTCGTTCGTTGGCATAACCTTCGGCTAAGTAATGTTGCATCTCGGCAGTAGCGGGAAGACGTTCAAAGTTCTTAAGTCCTTCTTCGCGGTCTACTGCATGAAAGCGTAAACGGTTTAAGTCAACGAGTTCCACCTGTATGTTGCCTGCGGCATCGCGTCCTAAAAGCAAATTGCCACGTGAAAAGTCACGATGTATGATACCCTCATTATGTAATTTACCAGCGATGCGTCCTACGGCACGCAGATAATCGGGGGCTTCGGTGGCAGAGATATTACCTTTAATTAAATCTATATAGGTGTAGGGAAGTGTGCTACGCATTGATGCGTAATAACTATGCGTAAAAAGTAGTCCATGTCGCACACTACACCATCCCACTGGGGCTGGACTGCCTATGCCTTTACTAAGTAACAATGCAGCATAGCGACAAGAACGTTCAGCCTTTGAGGAACGTAGCAGTCCATAAGCAATGCGGTTGATAATATTGGGTACGCAGAAAGATTTTACAACGACAGTTCCTTGTGGTGTGTCGAATTCGCGTAATTCATTGCGCCCTTTGTAAATGGTGCGCCCATTGCCTGCAAATGAAAAACGTATGGGTAATGTGGCAACGAAAGTGCGCAAGTTGCTGAATGTAGGTTCGGTATGTACATGGCGCGGACAGAAAAAACGTATCACATTGTTGATTACGTGTGACCATGAACGATGCTGGCGTAGTGGACCACCTAACCATTGTTCAAAAAAATCGGGATGCCTATGGTTGAGCACCTCTATGACATGGCGTTTAAGTTCACGATCTTTGTCACGTTTTGAGCCTTTTGCATAGCGGTAGCGCAACCCAACTTCGGGCAATCGCACAACACGTCCTCCTGTTTTGAGCATGCTAATCCAAAACTCCCAATCCTCTCGTGCAATGATTTCAGCACAATATCCATCCGTTTTATCGTAGTCGGCACGGCGATATAGCGCACAAGTGTCAAGAATGTTTTTATGCGCTTCGGTCTTTAAATTAAAAGGAGGTAAATTCCAACGTCCCGTACGTTCGCCAAAGAACTCAGCCGTAGGAGCCACAGCTTTCACATCGGGGTGTTGACTGAGAACTTCTACAGCTTGACCTATAAACTGTGGCATAAGCAGATTGTCGGCATCAACAGGCAAAATGTATTTGCCATGTGACGCAGCAATGGCTGCATTACGTGCATGACACACACCCGCATTTGCTTGGTGCATAACGTGTATACGGCTGTCTGTGGCAGCAAGCGATTGCAATACTGCCAAGGATTTGTCGGTAGAGCCATCGTCAATGCACACCACTTCGATGTTGGCATAGTGCGAAGCCAACACGCTACGCACGGTGTCTGCTACATAGGCAGCTGCATTATATACGGGGATGATTACTGAAACCATGTTGGGAAAAATACTAAATGATGGACAAAAAGGGGCATGTGTGGCGCACAATGGCGTTAACCACTTGGAGGTCTTGCGATGAAAACTTGCGAGCAAATACTGAGGTACTATTCAATAGCTCGTTTATATCATCGTGCGTCCACACGTAGGGTGAACCGCGTTGCCAATCAATTTTGCGCAAGCTGGATGTTTGCGTGTCTTCGGTTTGCGCGTTATAGACATTGGCACTGAAGGGGGAAGAGATGAGCATTGTTTGCACAAATATTTCGTCGGGGCAGAGCGTATGAGCCAAACGTTTATGCAACAAAGGTTCGTTTTGTAACAGATACTGACAAAAAGCTTCAGTGATGCTCACCCAGTTACTCCCTTTGGCAAAGGTAATTCCGCGAGGTGTGGAGCGTTTAAAACCTGTAATTTTTTGCAGAGCAAGCACAACATTGCGCACCAATGAACAGAGGGTGTGGGGTAGGGAGCCTTTGTCCTTCATGTGTTGTGTAAACAGATAGTAGCGATTGACTTTGCGGTGCAGGTCGCGCAAATGCCCTGAGGTTTTCCAATATGTCACATATTCCTTGTTGGGGTGTAGACTGAATATTTGACGTAATTGGTCGGGTGTTTTCAGTAGTAAGTCTACTCCCGAAAGCAAATGATAGTAGGCATAGGGACCTTGTTGCGCTGCGGTTTTAAACAAAAGCATTTCAACTTCCACTTGTGCAATGTCTCCCCAACGTACATCAAGATGTTGGGGCAAAAAGTGAAATCCTCCGTGGTGAGGTTTGTAGGTTGCAAATTGTTTTTGCATTTCAACAGCCTTCGCATCGATGTGTAAGTATACATCAAAATCTGTCGCATCGAGTTGACGCAACAAAGCCGTGAGCACTTGAGGCTCATTGTGGGCTATGACGAGAAAGGCATGTTTCATTTGAGTTTAAAACTTAAGCGGGCAGAGTTCTTGGTGTGTAGCGTGTGTTTGAAGTCGTCTAAACTTTTATGAAGTTCAAGATTTGCCTTTATTTTTGAAGCGATTTTTGGCATTGAAGAGGGAGTGTAGCGAGCTACACGACCGATGAAAGGTCAAAAAGCGGTCAAAAAGAAAGGT
>OCLF01000400.1_pt1 | contig 12981 bp, 10 predicted proteins | sample 1502881 | NCBI WGS metagenome assembly OCLF01 (sample SAMN03418267, study PRJEB22391) | human gut metagenome | biome: human-gut; feature: organic feature; material: feces | host: Homo sapiens | place: Tanzania | collected 2013-01
CTGCATCTGATGCTAAAAATAATACTGCGTTTGCGATATCCTTTGTGTTTCCCGGCCTGCCAAGCGGAATCTGTGATAAAAGATTCTCCTTTGCCGCATCGGCAAGCACATCTGTCATCTCTGTCTCTACAAAGCCCGGTGCCACTGCATTTACTGTGATTCCCCGGCTGGCAAGCTCTCTGGCTACAGCCTTTGTGAGCCCTATAACTCCTGCCTTGCTGGCGCTGTAGTTGGCCTGTCCTGCATTTCCGAGTATGCCGGAAACTGATGATATATTGATAATTCTTCCTGATTTCTGTTTCAAGAAATAGCGTGACATGTGACGGATTGTGTTGAACGCACCCTTAAGGTTTGTGTCAAGCACTGCGTCATAGTCTGCCTCGCTCATCTTCATGATGAGACCGTCTCTTGTGATTCCTGCGTTATTCACGAGGATATCTATGTGCTTATACTCCTTGATGAGCGCTGTTATCATATTCTGGCACTCGTCAAAATCAGATACATTGCACTGATAAGAAACCGCATCACCGCCTGCTGCCTTTATCTCTGCAACAACGGCATCCGCCTTTTCCTTTGAACCATTATAATTTACTATTACAAAGGCATGTGCTGCGGCAAGTGTAAGAGCTATCTGTCTTCCAATTCCGCGGCTTGCGCCTGTAACCAGGGCATTTTTACCTGTTAACATACTTTTCAAAATCCTCCAGTTTATCTATGTTTACGACTTTTACGTCTCTATTTATCTTTCTCATAAATCCGCTGAGTGAGCGTCCAGGTCCTATTTCCACGAACTCATCTGCACCGTCTGCGATAAGGCGCTCGATGGTCTGCTGCCAGCGTACTGACGATGAAACCTGCTTTGTCAGATAATCCTTGACGTCTGCCGGTGACTTCACATAATCTGCTGTGACGTTTGTGATATATGGCACCTTGATATCATGGATTTCTACACTCTCAAGTGCATCTGCGAGCTTCTCGCCTGCACCCTTAAGCATTGCTGAGTGGAAAGGTCCGCTGACCTTGAGCGGTACGCATCTCTTGGCGCCTGCCTCGCTGCATGCTGCTGCGGCGGCATCTACTGCTGCCTTTTCTCCTGTGATAACAATCTGTCCCGGGCAGTTATAGTTGGCTACCGATACCACTGAATTTGTCTCATCTGCTGTCTTTTTGCAGATATCCTCAATAACCTGCGGATCAAGTCCTAAAACCGCTGTCATGGCTCCACCTGTAGGAACTGCCTCCTGCATGTAGATTCCTCTTTTTCTGACAACTGCGAATGCATCTGCCATAGTCATGGCTCCTGATGCGATGAGAGCACCATATTCCCCAAGGCTTAAGCCTGCTGTGACATCAGGTGTGATACCCTTGTCGATGATTGCCTGATATATAGCTGCCTCAACTGCAAGCATACATATCTGTGTGTACTCTGTAATGTTGAGCTTGTCATTTTCCTCAAAGCAAAGCGCCGGAATATCCAAGCCTGTCTGTTCACTGGCAAGGTCGATCACTGCCTTTGCATTTGGCATTGTATCGTAAAATTCCTTACCCATTCCTATGTACTGTGAGCCCTGTCCGGGAAACATAAATACTCTCTTACCCATTTTCGGTTTCTCCTTATTTCTGACAGGATACCGTAAGCCGCTCTTTTAAGGCGGCCCGGTATCCTTAAATTTGCATGTAAAAGTGAATACTGTCTATTTGTTCAGTCCCACTACATCCTCAATTATTTCTTTGCAGGTTTCCTCTTTCTTTACGAGACCTGCACTCTGACCTGCCATGACACTGCCATATACGGTATCTCCGTCTACAACGGCTTTTCTGAGTGCGCCAAGTGTCATTTTTTCGAGCTCTTCAAATGGAGCTCCTTCCTTTTCCAGCTTGAGATATTGTCTGGTCATCTTGTTTCTGAGCACTCTGATCGGATGGCCTGTGCTCATTCCTGTAACCTCGGAATCTATATCCTTGGCCTTTATGACCTTCTGCTTATAGTTTTCATGGACTATAGATTCTTTTGCTGTGACAAAGCGTGTGCCCATCTGGACTGCCTCTGCACCGAGTGCAAATGCCGCATTAAAGCCTCTGTTGTCTGCAATTCCGCCTGCTGCGATTACAGGGATACTCACCGCATCAACAACCTGTGGCACAAGTGTCATGGTAGTCTGTGCTCCGATATGTCCGCCTGACTCCATTCCCTCTGCGATTACTGCGCCTGCTCCGCCTCTCTCCATGAGCTTTGCGAGTGCTACGCTTGCAACTACAGGGATTACGATGACGCCTGCCTCTTTCCACATGTCCATGTACTTTGCAGGATTTCCTGCGCCGGTGGTGACTACCTTTACCTTTTCCTCGGCGATGATTTTTGCTATCTCATCTGCCTCCGGATTCATAAGCATGAGGTTGACTCCGAACGGCTTATCGGTCTCATTCTTTGCAGCGACTATCTGCTCCTTTACCCATGAAGCCGGGGCTCCGCCTGCTCCGATGATGCCAAGTCCGCCTGCATTGGACACAGCGCTGGCAAGCTCATGGGTTGCTACCCATGCCATGCCACCCTGAATGACCGGATATTTGATTCCAAGAAGCTTTGTTATTCTTGTCTCCATGTCTTTTAAGCCTCTACACCTTTGTTCTTAAGATACTCAATGATGTCGTTTACTGTTGCGATTTTCTCTAAATCCTCTGAAGGAATTTCTACTCCGTACTCCTCCTCGAGTGCCATTACGAGCTCGAAAAGATCTAATGAATCTGCCTCAAGATCCTCCTTGAAGTTTGACTCTAATTTGATATCATCCTCGTCGATTCCTAACTGATCTGCTACGATTTCCTTGATTTTCTCCAACATATTTCTGTTCTCCTTTTTCTGTGTTTATTTTCTGTTTTGTGTGCTGGTATATTTGCACTAGTTTGCGTGTCAAATATTTTCCTTATCAAATCATTTGACAGTGAAAGTATATCACATTTTAAATAGTTGTCAAGTCAAAGTATTTTTATTTTATATTTTTTATATAGTACGGGAGCAGGCGGGCAGAAAATTGCCCATCCAACACGTTTCCTACCAGCAGCCAAGAGGCTGTAAGAATTGTAAGTCAGGTTTTATATGCCCGACGCAGCCGGCTTTTACGCGCCGTCCATGGCGCGGTAACGCCTCGCCCGTGCTTCCATGCACGTGCGCTGCTGTGTACCTATTACAATTCCAACAGCCTCTAAGCAGCTTCGTACAAACTCATTGGATGGGCAATTTTCTGCCCGCCTGCTCCCTCACACTGTGACAATAATATACAATGAAAAAGCAGACTGTAATTTTGAGTGGTCAGCTCAATTTTACAGTCTGCTCTATATTTTGTTGATATGGTTATAGATTTACCAATGACGCCTTATACCGGCTCCGGAAGCTTATATCCGGCTTCGCTCATTGATTTTTTGAACTCTTCAAGCGATAATCCAGCTTTTTCAGCACCTCTTTGTACAGAGTAGTCTCTATCCTGTACAGATAAATATATCTCTGTACGACGCCCTGTCTGAATGCCTTCCTGTTTTTGTTCCTCACCATATTCTTTTGCATATTCCATTGCATACTTTCTTACAGCTTCACTCATAGCACCACGTCCTTCCTTTTCTTTATAATAAGCCACTGCTTTTGACAATATCTCACTTTTTATCTGCTCCGGCCTGCACTGATGAAAATCTCTCATCATACGGCCTATATCATCATTACCTTCATACCTTCCATTTACATAGATGATATGTGAACCAGCTCCAAAGACTTCGCCTGTTTCATCAACACGTCTTTGAATGTGATAAAATGGCAGTCCCTTTCTGAATTTATCGTGATCATAAATAAAAATTACGTAGGAATCCTTAATCTCCTTAAATTCCTGACCTTCCTTCAGCATCCTCGCATCCATCATACTGCTGTGATATCTGGCTCTTCTGACATTCGAGCCCTCCGCATTAATCTGCACCTCGATATCAATATGCCTGCCATCGACATCTATTGCATGCACATCCAAGGTAATACATCTCCCGCCAATCACCGGATTTTTTAATTCATCCTGCCCCCTGACGTCTATAACCTTAATATCACGCTCCATTATTACGCGAAGCAACAGCTCCGTTGTCTCGATATTCTGCCCGAATACAAGACTCATAAGATTGTCATCAAACAGTGTCATTTTGTCAATCAATCCGTTGATGATTACATCGTTTTGACCATAATTACTGCCCAAAACCTCTTTTGTCTCTCCCGACATTATTCTCCTCCTGTTCAGTTGTGTGAGCAGGGAGAATATAATATCGCATGATACGAAATCGCTTATCAATATAAAGCATCCGCAACCCCAGTCCGCTTCATTCACATAAGGTTTTCTCAATCGACATATCCATTTTCCCTGCTATTGATAGGTAACTTAAAGCATTGAAAATTTCCATGTCTTTGTCGAAAAATACTAAGTGGTTCTGCCCTCTTCAAAGTGATACGCACCGATGAAAATGTGTACTGTGGTGTCGCTCAACAGAAATATAATGCTTTGGCTTGATTGTAGCATAGTGAACCGTATTTGTCATTATATTTTCGTCTGTAAGATTGCAATTTTATGTTTTTCGAGTATTTTGTTTTACTTTTTTCGAATAACAAAAAGAGCAGGACAAGTATTTCTACCTATTCTGCTCATTTTTACATAATTTAATTGTTTAGATATAGATTATCTCCATGCTTACTGGGCTGCTCCGCCTCCGGTGGTACCACCGGTAGCTCCACCTGTGCTGTCCCCGGTGTTTCCACCTGTATTACCACCGGTGTTATCTCCGGTTGTTCCACCTGTTGTTCCGCCGGTATTTCCGCCTGTGTTACCACCGGTGTTATCTCCGGTTGTTCCACCTGTGTTGCCGCCGTTATTTTCTCCGGTTGTTCCACCTGTGTTGCCACCGTTATTTTCTCCGGTTGTTCCACCTGTGTTACCGCCGGCAGCATCTGTCTTATTCGGGTCTGTTGTGGTCTGATCCGGTGTTGTAGTTCCTGCATCAGGTGTGGTCACTGTCTGGTCCGTAGGATTATCCTGCGTCTGGTCATCGGCAGGTGTATCCTGGCTGTCCTGATAATCACCCGATATTTGGGCATATGGCAGGAAATCTATTGGTGTGAGATCAGCATGTATCTGATCCATGTAGGTCTTCCATATTTCTGCCGGGTAAGAGCTTCCTGTCAGTTTTTTGACTGTCTCAGGCATATCGCAGCCTACCCATACACAGGTGGTGTAGTATCTGGTAAAGCCGCAGAACCAGCCGTCCTTCTTATCGTTTGTAGTTCCGGTTTTGCCGGCGCAAGGCATGCCATTGTCCAGATTTGCACTGCGTCCGGTTCCGGATTTCATAACATCTGTCATGACATCCGTCATCATACGCGACGCTGTCTCTGTATATATGACAGTATCCTTCTGCGATGATGTATATATGATATTGTTGTCAGAATCCACAATCGACTTTATACAAGTTGGATTCCTGTACATTCCATCATTCTCAAGTGTAGAATATGCAGATGCCATCTCAAGCGTAGAGACACCTGTTGTAAAACCTCCAAGTGCTGTTGCTGTGACATAGTCATCCTTTACAATATTGGTAAAATTCATATCCTTGAGATACTGTAAGCCTACCTTTGGCGTGAGCTCATCATATAGCTGCCATGCTACAGTATTCAGTGACTTTTGAACCGCAAACCTGATAGTCACATCACCGTAATATGAATCACCCGAGTTAGACGGTCCTCCGTCAAACTTGTGGTCATTTACGATGGTATCCGGTGTCTTTCCACGCTCAAATGATGGTGTATACACAATGAGCGGCTTGATTGAGCTTCCCGGCTGACGATGGCTTTGGAAAGCACGGTTTAGCGTATGACTGACCGCATCCTGGCTTCGTCCACCAACTATTGCAACCACCTCGCCTGTGTCGTTGTCTATACAGGTTGCAGCACTCTGCAGCTTAAATGTGCCATCATCGGTCGTGTCTGTAAAGTCCAAAAGAGTCAGGTCGATTGAATCCTGAAGCTGCTGCTGCATGGTCAGATCAATTGATGTATAAATCTTGTAACCGTCTGAGTAGAGCTTTTTCTGACAATATGAATACATCTCATCATATGAAGCATCATACTCCTTTTCTTCCTCGTCGGAATCAAAGTAATACTTGAACTTGAAGCCCTCATTCTCCATGAGCGCCCTCGTAGCGCAGTAATATGCATAGGTATCCACATAATTGTACTTGACCGTGTCATCCTTCTCAGGCATATTGAGGGTAATCTCCTCGTTTATGGCGGACTCATACTCCTGCTGTGTGATTTTGCCGTCTTCCTTTAGATTTTTCAATATGAGATTGCGACGTGTCAGTGTGTGATCCTTGTTGTTTATCGGGTCATAGTATGTCGGGCTGTTTGGAATCGCACACAAAAAGGCAGTCTGCGACAAATCAAGATCTGCCAGCTCACAGTTGAAATAGCCGTGGCACGCTGCCTGAATACCATAATATCCGTTCATGAAATAGACATTATTCAGGTAGAACTCCATAATATCGTTCTTCGAATATTTCCTTTCAAGCTCCATCGCTATGAACATTTCCTTGACTTTTCGCTGCCAGTTCTTGTTCGTATCCAGATAAATATTTCGGGCGAGCTGCATCGTGATGGTACTGCCACCCTGGGTAATTCTCTTGTTCTTTATGATGGACTTTGCGGCACGCACTATTGCCTTTAAATCCACACCATTGTGCTTGTAGAACTTCTTGTCCTCGATGCTGACCATACAGTTTACGAAGTTCTGCGGTATATCCTCATACTTCACATAGTCAGCCTTTTTAGTGGTGGCTGTCTCGGATATCTCATCACCGTTTGTATCGTAGAGTGTACTCGTCCGCGCCGGTAAAAATGTGTTTTTGTCAGATTTCTGCACGAGCTCTACCGCCTCTGAGTGAAGCTTCGCCACCTTGTCTGCATATCCGCCAAAGTAGTAAAAGCATAATCCACCAAGAATCAGTACCATCAAAAAAATCTGAAGCTTTATGAAAAACCAGAAAAAGCGATGCTGCTTTTTCTTCTTTTTCTTTTTCTGTTTTGCCATTCTAAACGTTACCTCCAAACTATCGGTATACCATTGTATATCGGCATACTTTATAGATAATTGACAACTATAACCAATATGTACTGTCTATTATACTACAATGCCTCTACATCAGATAATTAATAATTGCTTAATTTTCAATATACCTTTATAGCACAAAAGGAAGCTATTTGCTCCCTTTATCACGCTATTTTACATCTTTATTACTGTTGTAGTCAAGTAAATAGTTTATTACAAGACTTTTCACAAGGCTTTTTTGAATCTCTAGCCGAGCTGTTCAGCCAGAAATTCTGCTGCTGCACTCACCAGCTTTTCGGCAATATCAGGGGTATCGCCTTTTTCATCGCAAGCACACAGTATAACGGCTCCCGCACTATCACCATCATGCACTATTGCTGCTATTGCCTGCGCTTCACAGTCAGCTTTATCGTCCTTTACCACCGGTATCAGATTATTGTCTTTTTTACTGTACAAGGCACTTTTTCTCTTATCCATAATATCTTCGAGTTCCTTGGACAAAGCCTTGCCTATATACTTTTTGTGGTTTTTACCGGCTGCCGCTATTATCTCCTCCCTGTCTGCCACACATACCGTGGCACCGATTACCTTTGACAGGCTTTGTGCATATGCCTGCGATATATTCTTCAGGCTTCCCACCTGCGAATATTTCTTTAGCACTATCGTCTCGTCTGCATCCATATATATTTCCAGCGGACTGCCCTCCTTGATATGGAGCATCCTGCGCAGCTCCTTAGGTATGACTATTCTGCCGAGGGAGTCTACTCTTCTGGTCAATCCTGTGATTTTCACTTTATTGTCCTCCGGTTACTTTTTTGCATTTGCATTCATGCTTTGGAGGTAGTATATGGAAATCTGTATGAAATATACATTCGTTATGCACTGATACAGTGTTCTTTCATAATAGCTTTTATAATGTCCCGGTTTGTTTTGAATTTGATAAGGTATCTATGTCCATCAGTTCACTCTCTTCTGCGATATCCACATATACACAGTCATGCTTCTTTGCCACACTTCTGCCACCCTTATCACCCTCCAGTGATAAAAGCTGTGGGATAAGCGATGAATTAAATACACATGGGTTGCCCACAGCATCTCCACAGCAAAGTGAAAATACTAATTGCTCTTTTCCTGTATTTTCAAGTACTTTATCTATTAATTCAATCACGCTTTGACTTTTCAAATATGGCTGGTCGGCTACTGCAAACATGTAGTATTCCTCTGTTTCGGCTGAATTTTGCGACACGTCACTGCTTTTTTCCTGCTTTTTCTGCCGCACACCATTTTTCTTTTTCTGCTCCTGCACTGCCATAATTCCTGCCTTTATGGTGTAGGATATGCCTTTTTCGCTGTCCGGACTTAAGACTGCATGGCAATCGGGGATAGATGAGCAGTAGTCCAGTATTTCCCGGTAACGGGTAACGACTGTGATATCTACGAGCGTGCTACTCGATTCTGTATTTTTTGTCTTTTTTTCAGCCTTTTTTGATAAATCGATGTCTGTGCCAATATAAGTATCAATAACAGTATCAACGTCCATCTCATCACTATCTAAACGTTTGTTAGTTCTGATGTTTTCTAAATTGTTATATCTATCTTTAATTTCTATCAAACGTTCAAGCAGATGCCTGTACATTGGTTTTCCGTCCAGCTCATAAAACAGCTTGTTACTTCCAAAACGGCGGCTGTTTCCAGCCGCCATGTATATGATATGAATCATTTCACTCTAAGGTCCTTTTCGTGCCAGTCTGGGTCTACCATTCCCATAAGTATTTTCTCAGGTGTGAACGGAACTGTCCTGTGCCATACACCGGTTGCTCGATAAATGGCATGTGCTAAAGCCGGTGCCGGTGTATTGATGACTATCTCGCCGATTGACTTGACTCCGAATGGGCCTGACGGCTCATAGCTTGTCTCAAATTCGACATTGATATTGCCCACGTCCTGTCGTGTCGGTATCTTGTACTGCATGAGGTCATTTTCTGCGATTTTTCCACCGGCATTGTAGGTGACATTCTCATAAAGTGCCATGCCGATTCCCTGACCTATTCCGCCCTCTGTCTGTACACGCGCGAGGTTTGGATTGACCGGGATTCCGCAGTCCACAACAGCCTGATAATCAAGTATTTTAACTGATCCAGTCTCCTTATCAAGCTCTATCTCGACCATTCCTACCATGTACGGAGGCGGTGAGACAGGTGATGAATATGTGGCGGTGACATCTACAGGTATCGTGTTGTTGACCTGTGATTTTGTTGCTATATCGGAAAGACTTACGGAAACTGCCCCATTGTCTGCACCGTCCGGATTTATGATATACACCTCTTTGCCGTCGAAATCCACCTCTGAAGCATCACAGCCCAGCAGCTGTGCACCGATTTTCTTTATATTTTCACGAAGCTCAAGTGCCGCATTCTGTGTGGCCATTCCTGTAATGTAGGTGGTTGATGAGGCATATGAACCCGAGTCATAAGGAGAAGCATCAGTATCCGCTCCAAACACTGTTATATCATCCGGCTCGCAGTCGAGCACCTCAGCCGCCATCTGCGCAAGTATGGTATCACAGCCGGTTCCCATATCTGCCGCGCCTATCATCATATTGTAGGTGCCACAGTCTGAAAGCTTTAAGGTACACGAGCCGACATCTACATTGGATATGCATGAGCCCTGCATTGCAAGTGCCATGCCTGCCGCACGAACCTTTCCATTTCCCATATCGCGGACAGGATACTTTTCTGCCCAATGGAAATTGTCCGCACAGTGCATTATGCATCTGTCGAGTGCACATGCATTGGCTGTCTCGCCAAAATATGCAGGCATAAACATGCCCTCGCGGACGATATTTTTCAAACGAAGCTCAACCGGGTCTATATGCAGCTTTTCAGCGAGCTCATTGACAGTTGATTCAAGTGCAAAAATACCCTGTGTGGCCCCATAGCCTCTGTATGCTCCTGCCGCCTGCACGTTTGTGTACACAACATCACACGAAAATCTGGTTGCCTCGCAGCCTCCTGTGTAAAGAGGAAGTGATTTATGACCTGAGAGTCCTACTGTTGTAGTGCTATGCTCTCCGTATGCTCCACCATTTGACAGCGTATAAAGATCTATCGCCCTTATATGACCATCCTTCATCGCTCCGAGACGCACGGTGACCTCCATCTCATGACGCGGTGATGCGATAGTCTGACACTCTTTTCTGCTGTAGATTATTTTGCTCGAACGCTTTGTCTTCCAGGTAACAAATGCCGGATATACCTCACAGACCGCTGTCTGCTTTGCACCGAAGCCTCCTCCGATACGCGGCTTTTCAGCACGCACCATGGACTTTGGAATATCGAGTGCATTGGACAGTATTCGGCGCAGGTGGAAAACAATCTGTGTCGAGCTGATGCAGTGAAGCCTGCCGTATCTGTCTATCTCACAGTATGCCCTACAGGTCTCCATATATGCCTGCTGCGCTGCCTTTATGCGATATGTGTGCTCAATAATCTCATCACACTCTGACAGAATTTTCTCCACGTTTCCATGCTCATCCTCCTCATGGTGAATGAGATTTCGCTTTACATCGCCTGTGCCTATGCTGGATGACCAGTCATCCTCAGGATGCACGAGCACCTTGTTGTCCAGCGACTTTCTGAAGTCAAGCACCGGCTCAAGCACCGTGTACTTTACCTTTATCATGTTAAGTGCCTTGTCCACAGCCTTTTCCGATTCTCCTACCACGATAGCGACAGCGTCACCTACGCTTCTCACATGGCGGTCAAGGATTAATCTGTCATACGGTGACGGCTCCGGGAAGGTCTGTCCTGCGATAGAAAAACGCTTTTTCGGAACATCCTCCCAGGTGTATACTGCGACCATGCCCGGCACCTTAAGAGCAATATCTGTCTTTACATCCTCGACAATTGCATTTGCATATGGGCTTCTAAGAAGCTTTATGACAAGCGCATCACGCGGTGTGATATCATCGGTAAATACCGGCTTTCCGAGTAAAAGCTGGCTTGAATCCTTCTTCGGTATACATTTTCCAACTGCGTGGTAATCCCTTCTGGCGCGGTTGAAGCTGTTTTCGTTAGTTTGATTTGTGCTCATCCTGCCACTCCTTTCCGATATCCTCTCCGTAGACGCCAGCCTCAAGATTAAGAGGTGCGCCCTCCTTCTTACTGTTTAAGTAATTTCTGATTGAGCGGAGCTGACTCTGATATCCTGTACAACGACACAGGTTTCCTGAAAGATATTCAAGAATTTCCTCATCAGTCGGGTCAGGATTTTCTCTCAGAAGTGCCACAATATTTACTATATAACCCGGATTACAAAAGCCGCACTGATCCGCTCCCTGTGCAGCAAAAAATCCTGTAAACTGCTTAGCTTCCTCCTCAAGTCCCTCAAGAGTATAAACCTCTCTGCCGTCTGCCCTGCCTATCGGCGTGCTGCATGACAGCACAGGCTTTCCATCCAAAAGTACTGTACAAAGACCGCAGTTGCCGGACTCACAGCCTCTCTTCACAGAAAAGCAGTTGTGCTTGCGGCAAAAGTCCAAAAGCACCATATCCTGGTCAACCGAGTCGGTTATTAACTTTCCATTTAATTTTATTTTAACATCCATATATATGAATTCCTTCCTACTTAGTGCTCGTGCTTAATATCATCGCAGATTTCAAGCGATTGTGTGACAGCGCGGCGTGTAAGCACTCTGCATATCATCTCCCTGTACTCGGCGCCTGCCCTTATATTGCTTCCAAAACGGATATGCTCTGCAACATATCCGGCAAATTTTTCTATCTTTTCATTGCTTTCGGAGTTTTCTGTCAAAGCTTTATTACCGTCTGACTTTGCATCTGCTAAACCATCGAGTATGCCGTCCTCATCCCACACAGGCTCTGCCATATATGGTGATGCTCCGATAACTGCCACATACCTGCCGCTTCTGTTTGCCACTGCACATGTGAGCACCGGAAAGTCCGTTGACTGGTTTCTCTGGCTTAAGTATACTATGCCCTTTGCATTTTTCGGTACTATTACCGACACAAGCACATCGCGCGTGGTTCTTGGAAGTGCTGCAAAATCGTCCAAATCCATGATTCCTGCCTTGTGAAGCTGCACCTTTGCTCCCAGTGCCCTGAAAATCGTCATGACATCTGAAAAGCCAAATCTGCCCCAGATGCTTCCTCCGACAGTCGCCACATTTCTAAACTGCACCCCGACGATATGTCTGACCGACTCTGCAATCGCACCGTGTGTATATGCATTGAGGGCTTCATGTGTCTCTATCTGCCTGAGTGTTGCATATGCACCGATTCTAAACTCGTTTTCATCCTCATCAATTTGGTCAAGTCCGAGGTCGCACAGATCAATTGCCGTGCCAAGTGTCTTATTTTTCATTTTGAGCCAGAGCATGCCGCCCAGCACAAAATTCGGTTTTTTCTGATAAAGCTCATAGGCTTCATCAAGGCTTTGCGCCCTTACATACTGATTGTAATAAAACATATTTTTCTCCTATATCAATACATTTCAAGCTCATACATGGCTTCCCACCTGATGTCCTGCTCCTTCATAAAGGCTATGAGGCTCTCCCTGTCTGAAAGCTCTGCACGCCATGCCAGCCCGCAGCCCGCCGATATAACAGACGGAAGCGGAATCGTGCGCCCCGGAATACCACATGCCTTGCCCTTGATGTCCAGCTTTAACGGCGCTGTTGTCGTCTCGAAGGTGATGATGAGCCTTTTTTTCTTTTCTCTTGCCAAATTCTTATCCATCACATCACACTTTTTATAACTCTAAGGACTTACAATAAGAGATGCTCCTGCCATTTTCTCGGCGATATCATACATGTTCGTCACCTCTCCGACTGCAAGCTTGT
>OCLF01000402.1_pt1 | contig 12979 bp, 9 predicted proteins | sample 1502881 | NCBI WGS metagenome assembly OCLF01 (sample SAMN03418267, study PRJEB22391) | human gut metagenome | biome: human-gut; feature: organic feature; material: feces | host: Homo sapiens | place: Tanzania | collected 2013-01
GCAAAGTTTTTGGATAAAGGGTTATCATCATTTATTATTGATGATAACTCTCTTTTAAATATGCTGGACATTGTTGTTGTAAATGACGGCTCTACCGATAATAGTGTAGAAATCGCCCAAAAATATGTAAATAAATATCCTGATGTGTATCGGATACTGAATAAAGAAAACGGTGGTCATGGTTCGGCAATTAATGAAGGCGTAAAAATAATAAAAGGAAGCTATTTTAAGGTAGTAGACGCTGATGACTGGGTAAACACTGATGTATTGAAAGAAACTGTCTGTTATCTTAGAGATAATGAAAATAAACATGAGAATTTGGCAGATGCAGTATTGATGAGCTATAGGTCATATGTGCTGCAGAGAGAAAACACTGATGAGTATCCGTACGATGACAAATATATAACAAAAAATGGTGGACCATATAATGCAGGATATGTGGACGAGCATCTGTATGATTTCTGGTGGGGGCTGAGCCTGCATGGGGTGATATATAATACGCAGTTTTATAGAAATACAGGTCTGACACTCTCTGAGGGAGTGTTCTACGAGGATCAGGAGTTTTCAATAATCCCAATGGCATATGCCAAGAGTATCTATGCATATGATAAGGCACTTTATGAGTACAGAGTTGGCGATGTAAATCAGAGCGTTTCGATAGAAAGCTCACTGAAGAGGCTTGACCATTATGAGAAGGTTATCATGAAGCTGATTGAGGCAGGACGGGATGAGAAGCACTTTAGTATAGGCGGAAACAAGCTGTGGTTTGATAAAACAAGCAAGTTTATCAACGATTATTTGCAGCTTTGCCTAATTAGAAATAATGATAAAAAACAGCTTAGAAAAAGGATGAAGCTGTTTGTCAGTCAAATTGAAAAAAAGAATACAGCTATGTATAGATGTGTAAAAAAGAATTATAAAGTATTTTGTGTGTTGAATAAAATGCATATGAGCGATAAGGTTTATCAGGACTATTTTATACGCCTGTTACATATCGTACGTCATTAGAAAGTTTTTTTGTTATCATTATGATGAATAATGTGTCTAAATAATCGGAAAATATGTGACAAATCTCACTTGAGGCATATATAAGAAAGTGATAAAATATGTTGCTGTGAGAATAATATAGAATTAAGATAAAGAGGACAAAGATGAAGAAGAAAAGTGTAAAACTGCTGGTAGCTTTAGTCTGTGTGCTTATGGCGTTGGGAATAGCCGGCTGTGGAAAAAAAACATACAAGACATTCCCTGAAAAGTACAAGCTTGCATCTGTGGATGTAGGTGGAATGACTGCTGACGAGGCAAAGAAAGCCATAAAGACTGCGGTAAGCAAGTATAAGATATCAGTGAAGCTCGACGATGCATCATTTGATATGACAGCAGAGGATTTAGGGCTTAAGTACAATGACAAAGCAGATCTTCAGGAACTGATAAATGCGGCCAATAAGGATAAGGAGCCGGAAAAGCAGGTGAAGCTTTTTAAAGTGGATAAGTCGGATGAGATGGAGACTGCTCTTGTAGACTCTTATATCACTGCAAAAACACAGTCACAGTCTGATGCAGCGGCACAGAGTGATACGGATGCAGAGGCAAAGGATGACGAACAAAAGACGGCTGAGACAGATACACAGACCTTCGATATGAGGTCAATTGTGCCATATCGTGCTACAATAGCATATAATGCAGAGGCAGGACAGTTTGAAGGTGTTGATGGTGTATCAGGAGATGCGCCTGTGTATGACAATGCAGCTACAAATCTTACAAGTGCTGTAAAGGAACTGAAGGATAAGGTGGAGCTTACATCCACAACAGGATATGTTGATGGAGAAAAGGCTGCAGACAGCGATTTAGTAAAGAACGCATTAAAAGAAGCCAATGCATACCTTGATGTGACAGTGACATGTAATTTCACACCGGCAACAGGTGAAGCAGCTACAGAGACTGTAGGAAAGGACCAGATAGCTCAGTGGCTTATAGTGGGCAACGACGGATTGTCAGTTTCTCTTGATGGTGAGAATATGGCTACATACTGTACAGAGCTTGCAAAAAAGCATGATGTGTCTAAGAAAAAAACGGGTCAGTTTAAGACAACAGGTGGAAGTGTCATAAATGTGCCTGTTACATCATCAGGACAGACTGTAGATGGAAACAAGCTGTATGAGTCGATTGCGGAGGCAATAAACAATAAAAAGTCTGCAACAGTAGAGGCAGTTTACAGCGAGGCAAAGGAAGAAGAAACAGGCGAGTATGTCACATATGGTGGCAACTACTGCGAAGTGGATCTCACCAACCAGATGGTATATGTATACAAGAATGGAGAATTGGTAGTATCAAGTCAATGTGTTACAGGCTGTATTTCAAAGGGACACGGAACCCCGACAGGCGTATATTCTATCTTCTCAAGAGATAAGGACAGATATTTAAGGGGTGACGGATACAAGTCATGGGTTAATTTCTTTATTCCGTTTAATGGCGGAATCGGATTCCATGATGCTTCATGGAGAAGTACCTTCGGTGGAAATATCTACCTGTATAGTGGCAGCCATGGCTGCATAAATATGCCTTATTCAGCTGCAAAGAAGCTATATGAGAATGTTACATTGGACGAAAAAGTAATTGTATATGGTGGTGTTGACAAGGTGGCCGGCAAGGCTCAGAGTCTCGGCGGAGCTGACTCTTATAATGTGACAGAGGGAGATGCTGCATTCAACCTCGGTGTGACAGCAGAGGATAATGCAAAGCTCACATACTCAAGTGATAATGAGGGTGTAGTGAGAGTGGATGAGAACGGTAATGTGACGATAACAGGTGTAGGAGCTGCTACAATCACTGTCAAGTCCGAGGCTACAACAAGCTATAAGGCAGGCAGCAAGACGATTACAATCACTGTAAATGCAAAGCCACAGCCAAACCAGACTCCATCTGTGACAATAGGATGCGGAAATAAAACCGTAACAGAGGGAGATGCACCATTTTCTCTTGGAGCAAGTGCTTCAAATGGAGCAGGGCTTTCTTATCAGTCAAGCGATCCTTCGGTTGCATCTGTAGATGCTGCCGGAAATGTGACTGTTTACAGGGCCGGTACTGTACAGATTACAGCTACAGCAGGTGAAATGGCTGGCTGGAATAGCGCAAGCAGCTCAATAACCGTAACAGTAAATTCAAAACCACAGCCGGTGGCACCAGATGGAACAACAGAGCAGCCACAGCAAAACTAGAGCAGCAACAATAGAACAGGAACAAATAAAATATAACAAATGAAAATACAACAAAGAAAAGTGCCGGAAACGGCACTTTTCTATTATATTGCATAATTATTTACAAAATATGACATATTCTTAATATTTTTTTTGTGACTTCTAAAAATAGACAAAAGAAATGAAGTGTAGTAATATAACATAGGATTAAACCGAAAAATAATGTTACAATATGTAAAGGGTAGGAAAATGGAAAACAACGAACCAATAAGAGATCAGGAAATTGAAATCGATTTAGTAGCGCTGTTTCACGAATTAGTGAAGCACTGGAAGGCACTTGTGGCATCAATGGTGCTTCTTGCAGCAGTATTTGGATTATACTCCAAGATTACTTTTGTACCTGAGTATGAGGCATCTGCAGAGATGTATGTACTGACCAAGTCAACATCTATCACCAGTCTTGCTGATATTCAGGTAGGCTCGAGTCTGACAAACGACTATGAGTACGTTATCACAGGCAGGACAGTTTTATCACAGGTAATTGACAATCTGGATATGGACGAGACATACGAGCAGCTTAGCAAGAGGGTTTCGATAGAGAATCCGACAGATACACGTGTGCTCAAGATTGTAGTTACAGACACTGATTTGGAAGCTTCAAAAACAGTGGCAGATGAGATTGCAAAGGTTTCATCACAGTATATAGCTGACAATATGGAGCAGTCACAGCCAAAGATTATCCAGACAGCATATGCTTCAAAGACACCGGTAAATAATAATATCCTTAAGAATACAGTTATAGGAGCTGTACTCGGACTGTTTCTTGCTGCCGGCATAGTTGTACTTGGATACATGCTTGACGATACAATTTCCAATGCAGATGATATGGAGACCAGAACAGGTCTCAAGGTGCTTGCATCACTTCCTGTTGATGAGACAGAGTATGATGGAGCCAAGACAAAGAGAAGAAAAAAGAAGAAAACTCGATCATCTAAATCAGACGATAGCAAGAGTAAGAAGAGGGCAGTTTAATGGAAACAGTAGTTATTAATCAGATAAAAGACCAGAGCTATACAATGAAGGAGTCTCTTCGAGCTCTTAAAACAAGCATCAGCTTTAGTGGAAAGGGTGTGAAGTCCATCCTCTTTACCAGCAGCGTACCAAATGAGGGAAAGACAACCGTAGTTATGGATCTGGCTCGTTCGATGGCGGACTCTAAGAAGTCAGTCCTTGTAGTAGATACCGATATGCGTAAGTCAGTCCTTGTAGGACGACTCAGAGCGAAGGTGGAGAGCGGTGGAAAGATATACGGACTCTCACATTATCTTTCAGGCCAGGTATCTTTGGACAAAGTAGTATATGCGACAAACATCAAAGGAGTGTTTATCCTCTTTGCAGGACATGAGGTACCAAATCCTACAGAGCTTCTTGAGACAGAAGAGTTTAGAGAGCTTATCGAGTTTGGAGAGAAGAACTTTGACTATGTGCTTGTCGATACACCTCCTACAGGAGCTGCGATTGATGCGGCCGTAGTTGGAAAGAATGTAGACGGAGCTGTAATAGTTGCAGCACAGAATGTCACAAGCAGCCGTGCAATCATTAATACAAAGCGTACACTTGAGGACTCGGGAGTCAAGATATTAGGAGCTGTGCTCAATAAGTGCAGGTTTGAGGAGTCTAAGTATGGTCATTACTATGGAAACTATTATGGTAATTACTATGGCAATTATTATGGCAGAGATGAGGACGAAAAGTAACAGGCACAGACACATATGAATGACGGAGAATAGTGCAGATGAAAAAAAAGAAAAATATAATTATTACAGCAGTAATTATTGTACTTGTTGCTATTATAGCAATAGTACTTGTAAAGATTAACAGCAGTAATGTCAGTAATAAAGAAAATAAAGGCATAAAACCAGGTACAGAGGCAGTTAAGACAAAAGCTGATACTCAGGCTGAGGATGACAACACTACAGACAAATCAGGCATAGAGGAATTTGCACTATTTGGTGTTGACAGCCGCTCAGATCAGCTTGATAAAGGAACACGTTCCGATTCCATTATGGTAGTCAGGGTTGATCATGATGCTAAGAAAATCCGAATGGTATCTATTTTCAGAGACTGTATGATGAATATTGATGGTCATGGATACCAGAAGGTGACACATGCACATGCGTTTGGCGGACCGGAGCTTGCAGTGGATACACTTAACAAAAATCTGGACTTAGACATAAAGAATTATGTTACAGTCAATTTCAATACAGTCGGTGAGATTATAGATGAGGTTGGAGGTATAGTACAGGATATCGATGCTTCTGAGGCAAAGGTGATAAACGGATATATTGATGAGGTCAATAAGGTTCGTGGAACAAGCTCATCCCATATTGATTCAGCCGGCACATATACTCTTGATGGAACTCAGGCAGTTGCATATTCCAGAATACGTTATACAGCAGGAGGAGACTATAAGCGTGCTGAAAGACAGAGAACAGTGCTGTTCAAGGTTTTTGAATCAGCTAAGCAGATGAATACAGCGGCAAAGATTAAGATGGTATCAGATCTGATTGGACATGTTAATACCAACTATAATACTGATGAGATTCTTTCAGTATTTAAAAATCTTGCAGACTATACAGTAGAGGATTCTACAGCATATCCACAGGTGTTCTATGGTGGAAAGGTTGATGGCGCATGGGTTGAGGTGCCTACTACACTTGCAGACATGGCTACAGGAGTGCATCAGTTCCTTGAAGGCGATACAGGCTATACTCCAAGTGCAACTGTAAACGAATACAGCAGTGCATTATCAGGAAAAGTAAGCGGACCTAATAACGATTTAACAAATACAGATTTTGGGGATTAAATATGAACTTCAGACAAAATGGAGATAAGTACCTCATCACAATAGAAGTAATTGCACTGATAGTTGTGCTGGTATTTGGAGCAGTGCATTTTGTGATGCCGGGGAACAAGGCGGATAAGAAAATAACAGAGAGTCAGCAGGAGACACAGAATCCTACTCAGGAGACTGACGGAGCTCAGCAGGTACAAGCTGATGGACAGCAGGCAGCACCGGCATTTACACCGTCAGATTCTGTCAAGACAAAGCTGTCTTCTATGACAACAGAGGAAAAGGTAGCCCAACTATTCATTACGAGACCTGAGGAGATTACAGGTGTATCACAGTTCACTCAGGCCGGTAACAAGACAAAGGCAGCTATTGGTACATATCCTCTTGGTGGTTTTGTTTTCAGACAGGAGAATTTCTCAGGTGAGGCTGCAGTTACAAAGATGATGAGCAGTCTGCAGTCATTTTCGCAGGAGCGACTGGGCGTGAATCTGTTTCTTGCAATTGATGAAGAAGGTGGAGAAAGACTTCCTCTTGCTTCAGCTAATGGATATGAGGCACAGCAGGCACCATCGCAGCTTGGAGATGCTGACGCAGCGTGCAGCAGTGCAGGAAAGATAGGCTCATATATGGCTACCAATGGCCTTAATATGAATTTTGGGCCGACAGCGGATATAGCATATGGTGATAATGCAGATAACGATACATATGCATTTGGCAGCGAGTCAGCGACTGTAGGTGACTGTGTTGCAGCACAGGTAAGCAGCTATAATGGTGCAGGAATCAATTCTGTAGCAAAGAGCTTTCCCGGAAAAGGAAAGGCTACTACAGATTCAGCGACAGGAATGCTCTGGATGACAGATAAGCTGGAGGATTTAGAGGCATCTGATTTTGTGCCGTACCAGAAGGCAATTGAAGCAGGTGTTCCGGCAGTCATGATGGGAAATGTACTTTGCCAGAGTGTGACAGGAGAGGAAACCACGCCATGCTCTACATCAGCAGGTGCCGTAAACTATTTGAGAACTACCATGGGCTTTAATGGTCTTTTGATTACAGATGATTTATCAGATGCATCTCTTAATAAGGTATGTACACAGGATGAGGCAGCTGTAGCAGCTGTTAAAGCAGGAATGAGCATGATCTATGTTTCAACAGGCTTTGAGAGCAGCTACAATGCAGTATTATCTGCAGTTAACAGTGGTGAGATACCGGCAGAAAAATTAGATGACGCAGTTGGAAGAATTCTTACAACAAAAGGAATTTAATATATGCAAATAAACGTAAATCCGTTATACTATAGAGTATAGCGGATTTTTGTTATTTATTTTTGCATATTTATTAGAAAAGTATTAAAGGAGAATTGTTGATATGTCAAATTGTTTCAATCCGGCAAATATTCTTTTGCCAAACGATGGTATAGATATGGAAAAATGGTCAGTTATTGCCTGTGACCAGTTCACAAGTCAGGCTGATTATTGGAATGCTGTGGAAAAGTATGTGGCTGATGCACCGTCAACGCTTAATGTGGTGTTTCCCGAGATATATCTGGGAACAACTACGAAACAGGAGAGAATCAAATATATCAATAATACAATGGATACATATCTCACAGATGGAACCTTAAAGCAGGCAGTGGCAGACGGCTATGTGCTTGTTGAGCGTACTACAGAGTCAGGGGTGCGTCTGGGCATAGTTGGACTTATTGATCTGGAGGATTATGATTTTGATCCGAAAAATAAGACACTCATCAGAGCAACAGAGGGAACAGTCATTTCGCGTATACCGCCGAGAGTAAAAATCAGGGAGCATGCGGCAATCGAGCTGCCACATGTTATGCTGCTTGTAGACGATCCGGTGGACGGACAAAATGGTGAGCTCTGCCAGAATGAGTCTCAGGAAAGTGCTGTAAATATAGCAGCTATAAAGCATGGCATAATAGAGTATGTGTATGCCATCAGGGATACTCTTCGTAAGCTTTACGATACAGAACTCATGCAGGGCGGCGGTCATATCCGTGGCTACGCTATCGAGGGTGAGGCTGCAAAGCAGGTGACAGAGGCATTTGCAGCAAAACAGAATAGCGGTGGAGGCTTTTTGTTTGCAGTAGGTGATGGAAACCATTCCCTTGCGACAGCAAAGACCTGCTGGGAAAACATTAAAAAATCAGGAAAATTCACAGAGGAGCAGTTGAAAACTCATCCTGCAAGGTATGCCCTTGTGGAAATCTGCAATCTGCATAGTGAGGCACTTGAGTTTAAGCCTATTCACAGATTGCTTACAAATGTTGATGTAAAGGATATGCTGTCATTTTTTGAAGCTGAAATCACAAAACAGGGACTTGAGAGTGCGGATGGCGAAGAGATAGTATTTGAGTATGTTGAATCAGGAAACGATGACAGTGCCAAACAGGCAAATGGCAATGAAGCGGTTTCAGAAAATAATTATGGAATAAATATTACAAACCGCGGTGACCGTCTCCCGGTTGAGATACTTCAGGGCATTTTAGATAAGTATCTTGAGACACATAACAATGTGTCGATTGACTATATCCATGGTGATGAAGCTCTTCACGGACTGGTAAAGGAGACAAAGGGCTGTGGCATTTTCCTTCAGTCTATTGATAAGAGCACATTGTTCCCTGCAATTAATGCGGGAGGAGTGCTTCCTAGAAAGACAGACAAGAGCACATTGTTCCCTGCAATTAATGCGGGAGGAGTGCTTCCTAGAAAGACATTCTCAATCGGTGAAGCGAATGAGAAGAGATACTATATGGAGTGCCATAAGATATCTAGGTAGTTTTGATATATATATGTTAATTTTATTATATTTAGGGAAAATCTTCTTTATAGTATTATAATTATTTAACAAATAATGTTATTTTACTACACAAAGATATTTATTAAGTGTATAATAAAACAAAAATAAATTTCACAAGGGGACGACAATGGGAAAATACTTTGGAACAGACGGCTTCCGTGGAGAGGCTAATGTCAATTTAACAGCAGAGCATGCATATCAGATCGGTAGATTTTTAGGCTGGTATTATGGAGAGCTCAAGAAGCAGAAGCAGCTCGACGAGCCGGCAAAGATAGTAATAGGAAAGGATACAAGACGTTCAAGCTACATGTTTGAGTATTCACTTGTATCAGGACTTACAGCATCGGGAGCAGATGCATATTTATTACACGTTACCACAACTCCATCAGTGGCATATGTAGCCAGAACCGATGATTTTGACTGTGGTATCATGATTTCAGCAAGCCACAATCCATACTATGATAATGGAATCAAGCTTATCAACGGCAATGGAGAGAAGATGGATGAGGAGACCATTCTCCTTGTTGAGGACTATATAGACGGAAACCTTCATCTGTTTGGTCAGGAGTGGAAGGAGCTGCCTTATGCACATAAGGACGCAATCGGATGCACAGTGGATTATGTCGCAGGCCGTAACCGTTACATGGGTTACCTCATCTCGCTTGGTGTCTACTCATTCAAGGGCATGAAGGTTGGTCTTGACTGTGCCAACGGAAGCTCATGGAACATGGCAAAGTCTATTTTTGAGGCACTCGGAGCAAAGTGCTATGTCATCAACAATGAGCCAAACGGTCTCAACATCAACAACAATGCAGGCTCTACACATATCGAGGGCTTACAGAAATATGTAGTGGACAATGGACTTGATGTAGGCTTCGCATACGATGGAGATGCAGACAGATGTCTCTGTGTAGACGAGCTTGGAAATGTAATCACAGGAGACCACATCCTCTATATCTATGGAAAGTACATGAAAGAGAGGGGAAAGCTTGATAACAATACTGTTGTCACAACTGTTATGTCAAACTTCGGACTCTACAAGGCATTTGATGAGCTTGGAATCGGCTATGCAAAGACTGCAGTAGGTGACAAATATGTATATGAGTACATGCAGCAGAACGGCTGTCGCATCGGCGGAGAGCAGTCAGGACATATCATCTTCTCTAAGTATGCATCAACAGGTGACGGTATCCTGACCAGCCTTAAGATGATGGAGGTCATGATGGCTAAAAAACAGAAGATGAGCCAGCTCTGTGAGGGGCTTAGCATCTACCCACAGGTGCTTCAGAATGTGCGCGTAGCTGACAAGGCCGAGGCACTTGCCAATCCAGAGGTTCAGGCGGCTGTCAATCAGGTTACTGCAGAGCTCGGTGATACAGGACGTATACTTGTGCGTGAGTCTGGTACAGAGCCTGTTATCCGTGTCATGGTTGAGGCAGAGAGCGAAGAAATCTGTCAGAAATATGTGGATATGGTTGTTGCAAAGCTAAAATAAAGGTCTAATGCCAAAGATAATATAAGTAATATACAAAAGCTGTGTGAGAATATCATGCAGCTTTTGCAGTTATCAGGGTTCATAAATGAGTGAATTAAGATACATAAAGTGGATATAATTTAATCTGTAGAGAGAATAGTAATTTAATTCTGTCGGAGGAAATAGTTTATGCCTGAAATCTTAATTATTTTTTTATTATGTGCCGGTATTATTGTAATTGGCATAATATTGTGTATAATTATTAAAGTGAGTCATATGTCTGATGACGAACAGAAAAAGGACGATGAACGACAGCTTGAGTTCATTCGTACCTACAAGGAGCATAAAAAAGGACATTGAGTTTAAAGGATTATATAATAAGAGACATACAGGAAAAGTTCAAATATCTTCCGTCAGCGGTGTATTTGGCTTTAATCTGCATTGCGATGTATATTTTTGTGTGTCTGTTGCGATATCTTTTCACAATGAGAGAGGTATCACAGGCAGATGAGAGAAGAAAAAAGATAGTGGGCAAAATCAGGCACATGTTGTTCTGCGGTACATTTACAGCTTATATGTATACGCTTTTAATGATAGTGTATTATTCAAGGGAGCCTGGAAGCAGAACAGGTGTTGCTGATATGGTGTTGTGGAGCAATTGGGGTATGACACTGCAGATGCACGCTTATTTTATAGAAAATATAGTATTGTTTATACCATTTGGGCTTTTATTTCCACTGGTTTTTAAAAATTGGATGAAATGGTTTACAATACCTGTTGGTGCTCTTATAAGCGCAGCAATTGAGTACACGCAGCTAATCACCGGCAGAGGATATTGTCAGCTGGATGATTTTGTGACCAATACGGCTGGAGCTGCGATTGGATTTTTTATTTATTTGATATTATATGCAGGGTGGCTGATATGGAAAAAAATAAGATAAGCATTGTGGTACCGTGCTTTAACGAGAAAGAGGCTCTGCCTCTTTTTTATAATAAAATAACTCAGGTGTTTAATCAGATGAGTCAAGCGAGTGAGACAGCGGAATTGTCCTATGAGCTGATTATAGTGGATGACGGCTCCATGGATGGAACGCTAGATGTTGCAAAGGAGCTTGCCGCAAATGATTCCGGTGTGAAATACATATCCTTTTCACGCAATTTTGGCAAGGAGGCAGCCATGTATGCAGGCCTGCAGCATGCGGTGGGGGAATATGTCGCAATAATGGATGCAGACCTTCAGGATCCTCCGGAAATGCTTCCAAAGATGTATCAGGTCCTTACGAAAGAGGGCTATGATGCAGTAGGCACGAGGAGGGTGACAAGAAAGGGTGAGCCACCGATCAGGTCTTTTTTTGCGAGAAAGTTTTACAGGCTTATGAGCAGAATATCAAAGGCCAATATGGTTGATGGTGCACGCGACTACAGGCTTATGAACAGGAAATACGTGAATGCACTGCTGTCGCTTAAGGAATATAACCGGTTTTCAAAGGGATTGTTTGGCTGGGTTGGCTTTAAGGTGAAGTGGCTTGAGTTTGAGAATGTAAACAGAGTGGCAGGTGAGACAAAATGGTCATTCTGGCAGCTCTTTTTGTATAGCCTTGACGGAATAGTGGCATTTTCCAACGCACCGCTATACATCGCATCCATAGCGGGGGTGTTCAGCTTTATTGTGGCGATAGCAGCTATGCTTTTTATCATAATAAGAAGACTTGTGTTTGGTGATCCGGTAGCAGGCTGGGCTTCGACCGTTGTTATCATACTTTTCATAGGCGGTATACAGTTGCTTAGTATAGGTATTTTAGGACTGTATCTGTCAAAGCTTTATCTCGAAGCAAAGGACAGACCGATATATTTAATAGGAGAATCAAATATAGAAAAAACTACAGAGAAATATTAAGGCTTTCTTAAAAATTCTTAATTCGATAGCACATGACATTTTTTACGGATGTTATGTGCTATAATTTTTCCCGGCAACGTTTATTATTGCATGAAAGAGGAATAAGATGAAAAACGTACTGGAGTGGCTTGAGGCCACAGTAGAAAAATACCCTGACAAGCCTGCATTTTCAGATACTGAAAGCAGCATTACGTTTGCGCAGGTGTATGATATAGCAAGAAATACAGGAGCATACCTGATAGAGAAGCTTGGAGTAGACAGAACTCCGGTTGCAGTATTTGCCGGAAGGAAGATGGTGACACCGGCATACTTCCTGGGAGTGGTATATGCAGGCAGACCGTATGCACCGATTGACGCATCGCTTCCTGACAAGCGAATTGAAAAAATACTTGAAAATCTGTGTCCAAGGGCTATTGTGGCTGACAGGGAAAGCCTTGAGCATGTGGAGAGCATAGTGGATGAGCTGGCAAAGACAGAAGGCTTTGAGAGACCGCAGATATTTGTTGCGGAAGGCTGTGTAGAAGAAACAGATGACAAGTCACTGGAGATGCTCGCAGCAGTCCGCCGACAGATGTCCATGACAGACCCACTGTATATCATCTACACATCTGGTTCCACCGGCAACCCGAAGGGAGTCATGACATCACATCTGTCACTTATGACATACATCAACGCTTACTGCGATGTAATGCATATCGAAGGCGATGATGTGCTCGGCAATCAGTCACCGCTTGATTATATCG
>OCLF01000404.1_pt1 | contig 12924 bp, 14 predicted proteins | sample 1502881 | NCBI WGS metagenome assembly OCLF01 (sample SAMN03418267, study PRJEB22391) | human gut metagenome | biome: human-gut; feature: organic feature; material: feces | host: Homo sapiens | place: Tanzania | collected 2013-01
ATGTCTTTGTCGAAAAATGCGAAGTGGTCTGCCCTCTTCAAAGTGATACGCACCGGAAAAATATGCTGTGGTGTCGTATTTACAGAAATATAATGCTTTGAGTTGATTGTAGCACAGAGAAGTAAGCTTGTCATTATATTTTTATATTTCAGCTACCTGCTATTCCAAAAACAACTCAAACCCATAACAGCTTTTCTCAAATCCATACTTCTCATAAAATGCGTGTGCAGCTTTTCTAGGCATACCCGAATCCAATATGATTGCCTTGCAGCCACGCGCTCCTGCATTAGTCACTATAATGGTCTGACTGATGCCACGTATTCGTTTAGCTTCGCTCTTATCTCTTCAAACTGCTTTCCTGTAACCTCATTATCCGACTCAAATGCCATCATTTTGTCAAGATATCCACGCTCCTTTGCTATCTGAAGACTGATAGGATAAACCAGCTCAAATGTCAGTGCAATGTGCCCTGCCACATGGTCTACCACGGTCTTTTTACAGGAACGAAGTACCGCATGTCTCTCATCAAAGGCTGCCATAACCTCAGGACTTACCTGCGAATTTCTCAGTTCCTCCGTCGTCACATTATATATATCCTCTGCCGGAGTATCTACATTTACCCTGAAAATATCTACCTTATCAGCATCCCTTAGTATATTGCAAAACATAACCGTATACTCATCGAGCCTCTCATCTATCCTGAAAGCGCTGTGATTTCTTATTGCATTTTCAACAATTGTGCCGTATTTATCATCATGAAATCCATCCACATATGTGTCGATAAGTCCTTCCTTAAACAACAGGTCTGCTCCAAAATTGGCATGATCAACAGACTGTGCATCGTTAAATGTGTTATAACGCTTAATCTGTTCAAATCTTCCGACATCATGCAGCATTCCTGTGAGCCATGCCACATCTGTCTCATATTCATCAAGCTTTAAATCACTTGCTATCAGCTCGCAAAGCTCCGCTACCCTATAGGTATGGTCTATTTTGAGCTTAATCTTTGGGTCTGCGGCATTGTATCCTGACGTGTACTCTGCGAATGTGTTTTTTACTCGTTCTCTATCTATTATCATGTTTGTTATCCTTCCCGCCTCTCATCGCTACAGCTCCCGGCGACGAAATTGCACTTCCCAATACAAGCTTCACCAGCCAGATAAAAAATACTATCACAAGTACAGGAATAAGGCACGTTGTGACTATGAGCACTGCCAGTCCATCAATGAACTTATTGACCATGTTCTTTACACTATCTGCAGTAACTGACAATGTATTTTTCACACTGTTTACTGCATCCTTTGCCTTATCTATAAAGCTACTTTCAGTATCCTTACTCTTCTTGCTATCCTTGTCATCATCCTTTGATGTTTCTGATTCATCCGCTAAATCATTTGCCTCATCAATCGTCGCATCAATCGACTCCTGGTATGTACTGTAAATCATTTTTGAGACATGCACGCTTACCGGAATAACCGCATATATTGCCAGTCCAAAAATAAATATTTTTACACCTATTTTCCAAAAGAAATCCTTTTTGCTTCCAAAATATGCTGCCAATGCCAGCATTGATACCGGAATAAGCCATTTGAAGGTCAGCGCGCCCAAAATAGTCAGCAGATATTTTTCAAGATATATTGCTGATACAACAATCAAAAAATATCCTGCCAGATCCATTAATTTATTTGCGACAGGAGTTCCGTCGTCTCCCGGTGCTAATGTAATAAGTGTTGAAACTGCTGTAGCACTTGCGCTCAGCTCCAGCGCAGTTGTTTTCTTTTCATCGAGATACTTTATAGTTTCTTTGTTTATTTTTGACTCAGGCGATGAATAGCTTTTTGCAAGTCCAAAAAATGAAATACCAGCAATAATTATACACACTATAATTGCAACTATTCTGAATAGCAGGCTTCTTTCAAACGATGAATCAATTTTATTTTCCATAATGACTTATACCCTCATATTCTATAAAAATATTCTTTTCACCTTTTCCCGGCTATTCTTTATTCTTCACGGTAGATGCAGCTCCCTCGCCGGCAAAATACTCCTTAACCAGCTTTACAACTACACCCGAAAGCAAAAATACCGCAATAAGGTTTGGTATGACCATAAGACCATTGAAGGTCTCCGCTATGCTCCACATCAGTCCGAGGTTCATTGTCGCACCGACTATCGCAACAAGCGAATATACTACCATGAACGGCTTATTTGCCTTGGTTCCGAATAAGAACTCTATGCATCTGGTTCCGTAAAGTCCCCAGCCTATGACGGTAGAAAATGCAAAACAGCACATGGCAACCGCTGTAAAGATTGATACCCAGCCGCCGTAGGTGGATGTAAATCCGCTGATGGTAAGCTCTGCGCCTGCTGCTTCTCCATAGCCCACAGAAACTCCGCTGCAGAGTATGACAAGTGCTGTGAGTGTACATATCACGATAGTGTCCACAAACACCTCAAATATACCGAAGAAGCCCTGCTTTACAGGCTTTTTGGTGTCTGCACAGGCATGTGCGATAGAGCCTGTTCCAAGACCTGCTTCGTTTGAAAAAATTCCTCTGGAAACTCCCTTTTTCATGCTCATAAAGAAGCTTCCGACCGCTCCGCCTGTCACTGCTGACGGATTGAAAGCGCCCTCTATTATGGCTCCAAATACACCCGGTATAGCTTTAAAGTTGACGATTACCACTCCAAGTGCCAGCAGAATATACATCACTGCCATAAATGGCACAAGCTTTTCAGTAACCTGACCTATACGCTTGATTCCGCCAAGCAGAATAAGCGCTATAAGTGCGGCAAGCACTATTCCTATTATGAGATTGAGCGTTGATGCCGACTCTTTTGAAATTATATCGTAATTATATAAAGCTGAATCAATTGCTGTGGTTATGGTGTTTACCTGTGTAGCGTTTCCTGTACCGAACACGGTGAGCACTCCAAACGCTGAGAACAGATAGGCAAGCCAGTGCCAGTGCTTTTTAAGACCGTTTTTAATATAGTACATAGGACCGCCTACCAGGTCGCCGTTTGCATTTCTCTCATGAAAATGTACAGCGAGTGTGACCTCCGAGAACTTGGTACACATGCCAAGAAGTGCTGAAATCCACATCCAGAATACCGCTCCCGGTCCACCTATCGCGATGGCTCCCGCAACTCCTGCCACATTTCCTGTACCGACAGTCGCCGCAAGTGCCGTACACACTGCCTGAAACGGTGTGAGCGCTCCGTCGGATGCTTCACGTTTTTTGAGCATCCTGCCAAGTGTAACCTTCATCGCATACGGAAACTTTCTAATCTGAATAAATCCCGTTCTGAAGCTCAAAAGCAGCCCGACGCCTATGATACATATCATCGCAGGCACGCCCCAGATAAAATTGTTGACCACGTCATTGACTTTTTCTATTACTGATAACATCTTTTTCTCCTAGTTAAATTTAGTGTAACGTATAAAGTATAACACGGTTTGTACAATTTTTAATATATTAAATTTCATTTTCCGGTAATTTTTCTTTATAAAAAACACCCGGATACGGCAATTTAGCTATATCCGGGTGTTTATTTTTGTATAATATGTACAGGATAATCTTCTACAATCCCTGTGTCATCTTGTAATCTATGAGTGTCATGAGTGATTCTGACTCGATGGCGAGCTGCTCACACTCCTCAATCCACTTGTCATAGGCTTCACTCGCCTCATCCTCCGGCTCCTTTGCTTCGAGTGCCTCCATCATGGCGTTGACCTCGGCAAATTCTGCCTTGATATCCTCTAAGAGAGAGTCTTTTGTTGATTTCATGGTTTCCTCCCAATTCTTTGTTACAGCTCATTTCCGTGAATCCGGTAACCGGCATATTCATATAATTTAGAGTGCTGTTTATCCTCTGTTTATTATATTTTCGCGTCAAAGTGAGGCTCAAGCATCTCAAGCTCCGCCACATCTATGCAGTTTGGAATCGCGCCGTCTATTACATCCTGCTTGCACTCTGCGTAGTCAAACCACTTTACAGAGTCGATTTCCTCCTTCTGCACGGTGATATCCGCTTCGTCCACGTCAAGCCACAGCAGAAACACCTTGCTTATCTGATTGTCCAGGAATCTCTCTCCGTGAAACACCTCGTCTGCATGGTGTCTGTGCAGTCCACAGTCGATAAGCTGTGCCGGCTCTATTGTCAGCCCCAGCTCCTCCTTAAGCTCCCTGAGCGCAGACGGTATATAGTCCACACCGGCCGGTATGTGTCCCGCGCTTGATATGTCGTAGCAGCCCGGAAAGGAGTCTTTTTCCATGCACCTTTTCTGTAAAAGTATCTGTATGGAGTTTCCACGGTGTCTGACTATCCAGACATGTGCAGTCCTATGAAGTATATTGTTTCTGTGCGCCTGCTTGCGCTCTACGGTCTGTCCTGTTGGATTTCCCTGCTCGTCCACTATATCAAAATATTCCATATGAGACTCCTTTCTTGTCGCTTACGTCCTATTCGATAGGTGCTCCTGCCGGCATTGGTTTCTCCGGTGTCAGGAGTGCGAGATTGCCCTCTGCATCCTCTGCACACAGCAGCATTCCCTCTGATAAAACACCTGCGAGCTTAGCAGGCTTTAAGTTTACGAGAACCATTACCTTCTTGCCTACCATCTCCTCAGGAGAATAGTATTTTCTGATGCCTGATACTATCTGCTTTGTCTGGTTTCCAATCTTTACCTGTGAGCAGAGAAGCTTCTTTGACTTCGCAACTGCCTCACATTTTACGATTTCACCAACCTGGAACTGAAGCTTTTCGAAATCATCAAATGTGATTTCTTCCTTTGCTTCCACATCCATAGGCTCAAGATCTGTGGCATTTTCACCTGCGCCACAAGCACATGCTGCCTTACCCTCAACTGCTGCAAGCTTAGCCTGCTCCGCCTCAAACTCTGCTTTCTGTGCTGCCTGGATTTTCTCTACCTCAGGCATCACATCCTCGGCCTTTAATCTGCCAAAGAGGATTTCAGGCTTGTCTGTAACCTTTGTGCCGCTCTCATAGAGACCGAATTGGTCAAGGTCATCGAAATCACGGAGTGTTGTGTTAAGCTGTGCTACAATCTTTTCTGCTGTCTCAGGCAGGAATGAATGCAGAAGGCCTGCTCCGATTGTGATAGACTCTGTGAGGTTGTAAAGCACCTCAGCAAGACGATCCTGCTGTGCCTCGTCCTTTGCAAGCACCCAAGGAGTTGTCTCGTCGATGTATTTGTTGCAGCGGCGGAAAAGTGCGAATACCTCTGTGATGGCATCTGCCACACGAAGTCCCTCCATCTTCTTTGCCACTTTATCCCTTGTGCCTGTGACTACGGCCTTTAAGTCTGCGTCAACAGCAGTCTGGTCTGCATCGCCTGTTGCACCTGTGCTCTTTACGATGCCGTCAAAGTATTTATTGCTCATGGAAACTGTTCTGTTTACAAGGTTTCCAAGTATGTTTGCAAGGTCTGAGTTGAATCTCTCGATTACAAGATCCCATGTAATGATTCCGTCGTTCTCGAATGGCATCTCATGAAGTACAAAGTAACGTGTGGCATCTACACCGAAAAGTCTGACCATATCGTCTGCGTAGATAACGTTTCCTTTTGACTTACTCATCTTGTCACCGCCCTGAAGCAGCCACGGATGTCCGAATACCTGCTTTGGAAGCGGAAGGTCAAGTGCCATAAGGAAAATAGGCCAGTAAATAGTGTGGAAACGCACGATATCTTTTCCGATAAGGTGCAGGTCTGCAGGCCAGTTTTTCTTGAAAAGCTCTGATGATCCGTCAGGATCGTAACCGATTTTTGTGATATAGTTTGTGAGGGCATCAAGCCATACATACACTACATGCTTTGGATCGAAGTCTACCGGGATTCCCCAGCTGAATGATGTTCTCGATACACAAAGATCCTGAAGTCCCGGAAGCAGGAAGTTGTTCATCATCTCATTTTTCCTTGAAACCGGCTGAATGAAATCAGGGTGTGTATTGATGTAGTCGATGAGTCTGTCTGCGTATTTGCTCATCTTGAAGAAATATGCCTCTTCCTTTGCAGGCTGTACCTCACGTCCACAGTCCGGGCATTTTCCGTCCACGAGCTGTGACTCTGTCCAGAAGGACTCACATGGTGTACAGTAAAGTCCCTCGTATGAGCCCTTGTAGATGTCTCCCTGATCGTAAAGCTTCTTGAAGATTTTCTTTACACATTTCTCATGGTCATCATCTGTTGTGCGGACGAAATTGTCATATGAGGAATTTACCATATCCCAGATTCTCTTTACCTCACCTGAAATCTGATCTACATACTCCTTCGGTGAAATTCCGGCTGCCTCAGCCTTTTCCTGAATCTTCTGTCCGTGCTCATCTGTTCCTGTCTGGAAATATACGTCGTATCCCTCTGCTCTCTTGTATCTGGCGATTGCGTCTGCAAGGATGATCTCATATGTGTTTCCGATATGAGGCTTGCCTGATGTGTACGCAATGGCTGTTGTCATGTAATATTTACCTTTGTTTGCCAATTTAGTTTCCTCCTGGTTTTTAATGCTTCGCACATATAGTCTTCTATAATGCCGTATCACATACAGTATATTCCTCAGAAAAAATATGAAGTCAACCACGGGCATTATACTCAGATAGCACATATTTAATATGCACCTTAAAGCATTAATTCACTCTCTGACACCCGTGGCAGTTCATATTTATTTCCTCAGAACAACTGTATGCTCTCCGGCAATTCAATATATTACGTGCGAAGCCGTAATAATAAAAAGCGCCTCCTCAGGAGAAAACTCCCAAGAAGACGATTATATCGTGGTACCACTTCTCTTCACGCAACTATCAAAATCATCCGGCATCTTTTGCCGGCTCTGCTGCGCCTCTTTCCGCTATAACAGGCGGTTCCTGTCAGTATCTAGCCAATGGTTCGATACTGCTGCTCCAAAGCCATATTCCTCTTACTTTAGGTCATCCCCTCTCAGCCTGTGTGGGATTTCTCTGTGGATCTGCCATAAAAGTACTCTCTTTTTCGTCGCTTTTATCTCATACATTTCTAGAGTAGCATGTGGCTTTTAAATTGTCAACTGTTGTAAGTCAACTAGAATAAGTTTATCTGTATTTTTTGCTTCCTCAATAACAGCATCCGTAAATCCCGACTTTGAAAATAATGCAAACCATGTATTTTTGCGCTTTTTGTTAAAAATATCTGCTTTCTCCTTTAACTCAGTAAGCACAGACAGATCAAGCTTTTCCTTTCTCCATTTACATTCCCCAATGATGAAGTCATCTCCATCACACGCTATCAGATCAATTTCCACCTGATGCCGCGTTTTAGGATCAGTTCCCCACCATCTGCCTATATTGGTAAACAAAATCGGAAGATTTCCGTTGGCATTTTGCATACACAAATAATCACTACATACTTTTTCAAATACAAGTCCCATATAATTACTATAATCAGGCACTATCTTTTTCGCCCACACAGCCTGATTAGCACCGGTTTCGATCAATGTCCTGTTTGTGAAAACATAACGATACCAAAAGCGGAACATCAGGTCTGAAATTCCATATAATGTTTTTCTTGAGGAATCTTTCTCACCAAAAGGTGTTTCCTTATAAATAATCCCCAACTCACAAAGTATTTTTATATATTTCAGGCATTTTGCCGTATCCTCGCCTATCTTTGTAGAAATTTCATTTGCCTTTGTATATCCGCTTGCAACTGCCTCAATTATTGCGCTGTATACCCCCGGCTCCTGTACCTCCTGTCTCAATAAAAGCAGTGGTTCCTCATACAGATATGCCGTATTTTTCAAAAAGCCTTCTTTTATGTTATCTTCCAGACTCATGTTGTTTCTAATCTGCTGTAAATATAAAGGCGTTCCACCGAAAGCACCGTACAGCATTATCTTTTCCTGCGTACTAAATCCATCCATAAATTTAATACTTGTTTTGTAATTAAACGGTTTCATATGAAGCTGCCCTGTTCTTCTTCCGAAAAGCGGACTTTTAGCTCCTAAAACCTCTTTTTCCATAAACCCCATATAGCTTCCGCATAATACAATAAAAAGCTTTCCATACTTTAAGCTGTGATCTATCAAATGCTGAAGCTCTGACAATAAAGCTCTGTTTTTTTGCACAAGGTATGGGAACTCGTCAATAACTATGACCAGTTTCTTATCCTTCTGACGTTCATTTAAATATAATAATGCATTGCTCCATGAAGAAAACGGCTCTAGATTTACCTCATTATAAAAGCTAAATACCAGCTCAGAAAATTTCTCCAGATTAAGCTTATCATTGCTCTGCTCCGCTGAATAAAAAATCGTAGCCTTGCCTTTGCAAAACTCATTCAACAATGTAGTCTTGCCCACTCTTCTGCGCCCATACAGTACAAACAGTTGAAAACAATTTTTTTCATATAGTAAATTTAAATCATTTAACTCAGTCTCTCTGCCTATAAATTCTTTCATCATATCACCCGTTTTGCAAACAATTAACTTTGAAGTAAATTACTTTCAAGTTAATTATCTTATATGTATAACTTAAAGTCAATATCTAAAATTTACTATCTTATCATATAACTTGTTGTGCCTTATTCAAACCTTACAGATAAACTGTACATATATTCGTTGTTTCCAATAGATGCCCCGGGCATTATAGCCTCAACATGATCAATTCCATAACTGATCCTCAAAAACTCAATTTCCTCTCCTTTTACTATATCTACATGCTCTTTCTCATCTGCCCATGCGCACATATATCCGGTCAGATCCACATCATCTTCCATTAATTCAAATGTAGCCTTACCCTCGTCTACTGTTACACTTATCCAGTCATTTTTTTCATTACTATCATTTTCTGATGAAACCTTAAGCACACTATCTACGGTATTTGCCCTATCTGAAACATTATCCGCCTTAAAACCACATGTCATCACATCATGTTTATATTTTTTCTCACCTTTTTCATAACAGGTTATCATAACTGTTGCCTGACTTATGTTTTTATCTGTAGAAAACTTATAAAGAACAAACGGACATGCATCAACTAATTTTAATATTCTCATTTCTGCACTGTTTTCATCGAATGGCTCTATATAATTTGTCTCTACATGAAACCTTTTCCACAACAGATAGCCAGACAGCGAAGTTACCGCCACACATATGCACACCAGCACTGCTATTATAGCTTTCAGTCTGCGCTTTTTGTGGTCGCCGTCCTTCGTCACCTCAAGGATATTCTGCTCTGATTTTTCCTGCAGTTCTACCTGTTCGATATCTTCTCCCGCAATAAATTCATTGAGTGAAATTCCTAAGATCCGACACAGTTCCATATACACCGACACCTCCGGCAGACACACTCCCCGCTCCCATTTGGATACGGATTTGTCACTCATGCCAAGCTGCTCTGCTATCTCTCTCTGGGTAAGTCCGAGGTTTTTTCTCTTCTGTGCTATGTATTTTCCGATCTTTACTGTGTCCATAACCAGTCCCTCCTGTTCGTATCATTTTGTAGCCTGATTATATAATAAGCAGGAGAAAATTGACACCCCTCGGTGGTAGAATCGCGGTAATACCAGGGATTTTTTAATCTTTTTACCTTTCCAGATCAATCTCTTCCGGTAACTGTTCTATTATTTTTTCAACTATTCCGTCCTGCAGATAAAACGAATTCAATTTAGTTTTAGAGTATTCCTCCACTCCATTAGCCGTCAATGAAATTAACAGCTCCGTAAAAAATCTTTCCCAGCTTTCATATTTCTCACATTCAACATAATCCGGTATTTTATCAAATATTTCTGTTAGTTTCTTCGATTTGATAATTCCTGACTTTAAAATTATATATTCAAACGATTCCGGCAACCACAATGAAATTCTATTATCAGGCTGAGTCATAAATGAACTCATACAACATTCTATCAAAGAGCCAAATGCTGCACCATCTGCTATTACCAAAGTATCTCCTGAATTTAAATTATTTACTGTTTTTACAATATTTCCGTTTCCATTAGAACTGATTACATTGCTATTTTTAAATGCCTTACACCAAAACTGATATCCTGAATTGCTGTCTTCTGTAACCACATTTTGAATTTTATTATTTTCTAAAATCGGATAATTGCTGTAGATTTCCTTAAACTCATGATATGATTCTTTTATATCTGTACGTTTTCCATCCGTAATAATTTCATATATCTCATGTATGCTGTACGGCAGCATTTTCAACGGTGATCGTGTTACCAGCACAAAATAGTTGCCTGATTCCCTGACAAAAGACGCAAACTCCTCCGAAAATACAAAATCATTATTCTCCTCAATAAAAATAACAGTATTTTTCAATGGATATAACGAATCTTTCCAATCACGGCCAACTTCATCCCGAATGTATACATAATACTGTGCATTGGTTGAAACCGAATATCCTGACTGTCTTCCACTCCTCAAATACTCATACAAAATATGCAAAAGTGTGGTTTTTCCTGTCGCACTATCTCCCTTTATAACAGTAATATTCCTTTTTATTGAAAACTCAAACAGTACCTTTTTGCTCTTAGCCTTGAACCAATAGCTTCCTTTCATCTTCTATTTCCTCCGCTTCCAATAATTCAGCTACATATTCTTTCGGATTACACACAATTTTACCTGTGTTCATAATCCGGATTTTAAAGCTACCCTCAAAATGCATAATATGCTGCAAATATACTGTCAAATCCTTTTTCTCGGCAATTTTCAAAACCCACTTAGCACAATTATCACCACAATTAGACATATTATAAATAAATGAATCATCTTTAAGCATAAGTATCAAAACCTTTACTCCACCTGATAATTCCCGCGGTGTTATCGCACCCAGTACCGGACTGTCAATAATGTGAGGACTAATTACCACACAATGATCAACGTCCTGTATCATTTCTTTTACAAACGCATCTTCTATCCACTCATCCTCATATACATTGTCAAAATATGAAGGAGCATCTTTCATATAATCTATATTGGCATAATACCATATTTTAAGCATGAATACCCGACCTCACTTAATCTCATTTTCGCAAAATATGCTATCTCTCGTATATATCCATTACCTGGTTCCATCATGTCTATTATATCTTTTATTTTTATTATCTACAACTATATTATCATCAACTTTTCTTTTACCCATCTTTTAAAATGCATTCTGTACTTGTAACTGCAAAATAGTATAGCAGAATCACCCTGCTCTCAATAGCTTTCTATTCGGAAACTCAGAGATTTCAAGCATTGGTGCATTTTTCTGCATATCCTCTTTTGTACAGCCCTCAGTCCTTGTAATAGGATAAGGCAGCTCAAATTCCATGCTTGTTCCCTTTCTAAGTGAAAACGATGTTCCCGGCATATCAGGGTACATTGTGCAAAAAACATTCTCACTCACAAGTGCCATATAATTATCGCCCATAAGACTATAGCGATCCAGCATCAGCCCGCCTTCCTCTCCAAGGTCGCAGTCTTTATTATAGATACGAACCTTTAACAGACAATAAAATGGAGTATTTTTTACTGTTGCTTCATCTGCCTGCCCCATATTATAACGCTCATAAAGTTCTCTTGTATCTACTACCTCATAGCCCAGAACCTGTACAGCATATCCGTCGATACACTCTTCAACAGTATCCACATAATCATTTCCAAAATCTACAGTTTCTCCCACATCATATATGTATACCGGCACTCTATCAGCATTTTTATTAACCACAATTACACGAGCTGTATACAGAATAAGCAAAATTAACCCGCAAATAATAAGCACTCTTTTTCTCACCCGCATATCCTGCCCTCCTTAAGTTTTACAATTTCATCAGATAATTCCTCCAATGTCTGCATATCATGGCATGAAATGATCACAAGTGCTCCCCGCTCTTTCTGTTTTCTAACAACTGATTTAACCATTTCCTTTCCATCATCATCCAGGGCATTTGTCGGCTCGTCTAATACTACGATATCGGGATTTCCAAGAACTGCTGCCGCAATCCCCAGTCTCTGTTTCATTCCAAGTGAATACTTTTTATATTTTTTCCTTCCCGCCTGCCCCAGTCCTACATCATCAATTAATCCACGTATTTCATTCTCCACGCTCTTTTTATCCACATTACTATCCACTTTTGCAAGAAACTTTAAATTATCCGGTCCTGAATACATATCCAGAAACGCAGGATTTTCCAGTAAAAATCCAATGCTCTCCGGAAAATCTATATCTTTTCCAAGTTCTTTGCCATCAATACACACTTTGCCGCTCGTTGGACGTATCAATCCAATAAGTGCTCTCATAAGCATAGTCTTTCCCGAGCCGTTTATTCCCTGAAAGCCATATACTTTTCCTGATGACATATCCAGATTTATGTCTTCAAGCACTACGCTTTTATTGATTGTTTTACAAAGTTTTTCTACCTCTATATGTGCCATTCTAGTTTTCCTCCTGAATAATGTTATACTTTTTAAACCTTATCACACCCACTATAACTGTTATAAATATTATTAAACACATAACAGGGATTCCAACTTTGCAGTCTATACCATCCTCATTTATCCACGAATGCCTTATCAGCATTGCATAATTTCCAATAACAAACACGCTTTGAAAATATGCTGACAGCAGCAAAACCATGCTCATTACCATAAAACTGTATATCGGCTTAAGCCAAAGTCCCAGTGCCATTTGTATCTGACATATTGCTACAGATAACAAAAAAACCATTACTATATCTCCAACCGGCATTATTGCATGCGGCTTAAGTGACGTATCTGCCCCCAGATTAAAAAGAACTGTCTGTAAATCTGTATTTACCTGCATTCCAAACTGTATGCCGCTTATACTGCAAAAAGCCAGAATTAATATAAAAATTACTCCGAAGAAAATCATATTGCATAGCAAATTCCATATACATTTTGACAGCCACCATTTCAC
>OCLF01000406.1_pt1 | contig 12894 bp, 9 predicted proteins | sample 1502881 | NCBI WGS metagenome assembly OCLF01 (sample SAMN03418267, study PRJEB22391) | human gut metagenome | biome: human-gut; feature: organic feature; material: feces | host: Homo sapiens | place: Tanzania | collected 2013-01
GGCACGAGGTTGTTGAGCAGTTCCATCGCCTCGCCGGGGTTGGTGGTGACGAGGTTGAGGAACATGTCGACGGCTATCACGCCGCGACCGAAGAGGTAGAGCAGCACTATCTGGAAGGCTGCGAAGAACACGAGCAGGAACAAGCACCACACCTGGCGTCCCGTCTTCCTGGAGAGCGTCATGAGGAACGCATAGAGCGACGCGGGCAGCACGACGTTGGCTACGCAAGCCAGCACGGGCATGTGCTCGGTGAAGCAGAGCGCCACGTTGGGGACAGCGAGCGAGAGCACGATGTAGAAGAAAAGGAAACGGGGAGAGGTGAGGAGACCTAATATCTTTTTCATTATAAATATACTTTAAATAAAGAGTTCTCTTTGTTGAGAGTTTTTTAGTTGAGAATTTAGAGTTGAGAGTTATGATTACCTTGAGAATCTCAAGAAGGCGCAAGCTGTAGTACATATCATAACTCTCAATTCTCAATTCTCAATTCTCAACTCTCAACTGAGGGAACTCTCAACTAAATCAAAACGCTTCGTTGATATTGAATATAAAGCTGTGCTGTCCCGACTTACCGAAGCCGTAGTCGAGTCGCACGTTGACATTCTTCTTGAACTCCCAGCGGTAGCCCACGCCCATGTTCGGCAGTATATGCTTCCACTCTATCTTGCTGAACTTCGGGAAGATGGTGCCGGCGCCTACCCACGCCACCACGCCGTTGCGCTTCCACACATGCTGTCGCAGCTCCACCTGCGCCTCCATCTTATGGTTGTCGCGGTAGCGGCCCTGGTAGTAGCCGCGCATCGAATAGCTGTCGCCGAGCTGCGCGAGCATCGACCACTCCACATCGCCGAAGTTGAGCTGCGTGCGGAAGTCGGCTGCGAGCGTAGCGCCGCGCCAAAGATGCGTGTAGCCGTCGATGCGGAAGTCGGTGGTGTAGGAGTTGTACTTGTTGCCGATGAACTTCGGGCGCATCAGCTGCATGAACTGGATGTACATGCCTCGCTTCGGCGCCGTGAGGTTGTCACGCGTGTCGTAGATGGCAGTCACGCCAGCACCGAAGTTGAGCGTCTCTGGGCGTTCGCCTTCGAGCAGCTCTTTGCGGTCGAACTTCGTGCCGCGCACATAGTCGAAGTCGACAGTCGGACCGATGAAGAGGTTGTCGGCGGTGCGTATGAGCCAGTCGGCTTTGAACTGCGCCTGCCAGCGCTTCATCTTGCTCTTGTTGGCGTCCTGGTTGCCCATGTCGTAGCCCCATCCCCAGATGTAGCACGGGAAGGAGTAGAAATAGACCGTGTAGTTGAGGCGGTGGGTGTCGCGCGGGAACTTATGCGTGCCGCGCACGCCGAGCATATAGAAGCCCACGGTAGAGACGTCGCCGAAGAGCGACACGTTGCTCGGAGCCGAGAGCGAGTCGGTAGGGTCTGAACGGTATAGACCGGCAGCCACGAGTCCGATGCCGAGCTTGGTGTCGGAGCTGTAGTGGGGTCCGCCTATCACGCTGAAGTCGAAACGCTTGTTCTTCTTCTCCTTGTTGGCGTCGTTGAAGTAGGCAAGGAAGCGGTTGAAGAGACTCTTCTTCTTCGGCTTCGCGACGCTGGCGCTATCACTATGCAAAGGCACATCGACGGCAGGAGCAACTGCGGTAGTGTCAAAACAGAACGGCTCTGTAGCCCGAGCGGGCTGCAGAGCTATCGTAAAGAGTAAGAAAAGAATCGCTTTTAAGGGGCGCATAACCTCATGTTTTTAAATTAATAATAGAGTTGACAAGGATATCTCAACACCTCACCATCTCAACATCACAACACCTTAATACACCAGTCCTACGTTGTCTACCCAGAAGGTGTTGCCCACGGTGCCTACGTAAGCACCGCCGTGGCTCGACGAGAACTGCAGCACGATGTGCGTCGGTGTGGCGTCGGCATCAGCCCAGCCGGTCTCCTTCACCAGCACGCTCTTGCCCTTGGAGTTGCGAGCGTAGTCGGTAGAACGCAGACCCATCATCGAAGCGTCGTAGAACGACTTGCCGGTGATGTTGCCGTAGTGAATCTCGTAGGTGGCGTCCTCAACCCATCCGTTGGTCGACTTGCCGTACTTTACCACTACGGTGCCCACGCGCTGCGCGGTGATGTTGCCGTGAGCATCCTCGTGGCGACGCTGCAGAAGCAGAAGAGCTACGCAGTAGTCTTTGCCATGCACGGTAGTCACCTTAGAGAAACCGGTCTGACGGATGCGGTTGGCGTTGCCCGGCACATGTACACGGTAGTCGAAGCGCAGAGCCTTGGGACGATGAGTGAACGGTATGCCGAAGTTAAGTGCCTTCGGGCCTTCCTTCGTGCCGGTGATAGGCTCCTTCATGTCGCCGAGGAAGATGCTGCCGGCGGCGAGCACCTTAATATTAATAAGACCAAGCACCTTGCAGGTCTCGATGTGGGTGGTCATCTTGACGCAATGTCCCGATCCGCGGTTGTCGCGATACACCGAATTGTTGGTCTTCGTGATGCCCGAAACCTTAGCCATCACGTTGCTCGTGCCCCAAGGCGATCCGCCAAGGTTCACGTATGGGTTGTTGCCCGTAAGGGATCTGTTTGGTCCAATCTCGTAGAGAGTTTTCGTGTTGCCGCCGATGACAGCCGACTCATGAATCTGGCGTGTCACCCATGTATCGAAATTGCCGTACTTGAACAATACGAACTTTCCTTCCGCACTGGCTGAAAGACTACATAAAACGCAAAGCATTGTCACAATGCTGCTCTTGAACATTAATTTTTTCATCTCCTAATTATTATATATGTTGTTACTGTTTCAATACAACTGATGTTGCAGTTTCAATGACTACTACTATTACAGTTTGGTTACAAAGCCGTTAAAAGCCTTGTCGTTAGGCGCAAAGATATACAAAAAAGGCAAATGCGAAAACTTTTTTATCACAAAAGTTTTCCATTTGCCTTAATATTTAATGTCTGTCAACACTTCGAAAGAAATAAAGACGACTTTTAGTAGCTTTTAAGCCAACACGTTTTTACTTGCCCGTAATCACTTCTACCGCTTTGCTCACGATGTGGTTCTGCTCGTTCATCAGGCGGAAGTATTCGTTCATATCCCAGATGTCGCGGGCTATGAGCGCCTTCAGTTGCAGACGCAACATGGGGAGCGTACGCTGGCGCTCGGCGTCGTCGCGAGGCGTCACCTTCTGGCGCTCGGCTTCGGCGAAGAGCGTGTCTACCATCGCCTGCGGCACCTCGAAACGCTTCATGTAGTCGTCGAACTTCGCATACTCTGTCTTCAACTCGTCGCGATGGTCCTCAACGTATCGCAGCGTTGTGTTGATAACGAGCGAGCGGGCTACAAGCTGGCGGTGGAACGCTGTGTACTGTGTGGTGTCGAGCGGCACGAACACGTCGGGCATAATGCCTCCGCCGCCATACACCGTGCGGTGCTTGCGCAGAGTGTAGCAGCGCAGCGAGTCGTTGAAGTGTATCGAGTCGGCAGAGTAGAGTTCGCCGTGCTTGAAGCGCTTCTCTATATCCTGCGCGTAGTCTTCCTTCTCGCCCTTCTCGTATGGCTTCTGTATGCAGCGGCCCGAGGGCGTATAGTAGTGGGCTACGGTGAGACGTATCATCGAACCGTCGTCGAACTCGATAGGACGCTGCACCAAACCCTTGCCGAACGAACGGCGACCTATCACGGTTCCGCGGTCCTGGTCTTGGATGGCGCCGGTGACGATCTCGGCTGCCGACGCCGAATACTCGTTGATGAGCACACATACCTTGCCCTTCTCAAGGCGTCCGCCGCCACCAGCGTTGTACTCCTGGCGCTTCTGGGCGCGTCCCTCGGTATACACCACGAGGTCGCCCTTCTGCAAGAACTCCTCAACGATGCGCACAGCCGACTGCAAGTAGCCGCCGCCGTTGTCCTGAAGGTCGAGGATAAGGTCGCGCATGCCGGCTTTCTGCAGCGAGTCGACTGCGGTCATGAACTCGCCGTAGGTGGTTGCACCAAACGAACCGATGCGAACGTATCCCACGTGCGGACGTATCATATAGTAGGCGTCGAGCGTGTGTACGGGTATCTTCGCACGCGTTACGGTGAACGTGAGCAGGTCGGGCACGCCGCGACGTTTCACGCCGAGCTTCACCTTCGACGAGCGCGGACCGCGCAGGCGGCGCATAATCTCCGAACGCTCCATCTTCACGCCAGATATGGTTGTATCGTTGACAGTAATGATGCGGTCGCCGGCAATGATGCCTACTTTCTCTGACGGACCTTTGCGTACGGGCTGGATGATGAGCAGCGTGTCGGAAATCATGTTGAACTGCACGCCGATGCCGTCGAACGAGCCCTGCAGAGGCTCGTTGAGCGACTTCGTCTCCTTCGCCGTAGTGTACGAAGAGTGGGGGTCGAGCTTCTCAAGCATGCCGCGTATGCCGTCCTCTACGAGCTTCTGGTCGTCAACCGAGTCGACATAGAGATTGCTGATGGCGAGCTCTGCTATCTGGAGCTTCTTGAGCGGATTGACGCGCTGTGCGAACGTAGCTACGCACAGCAAAAGAAAAACCAACGCACCCACTCCCGTCTTTAACGAGAATGAGTGCGATGCGTTATGTTTGTGATTATTGGTACGTTTCATAATCTGATTGTTTTTATTCCATGTCTTCCTCGGGCAGATCTTCCTCCACAACGAGGTTGTCGATGATGAAGTTCTGTCGTTCCATGGTGTTCTTGCCCATGTAGTATTCGAGGAGCTTCTGCACCTGGTCGGTCTTGTGCAGCGTAACCTGCTCAAGTCGCATCTCGGGACCTATGAAATGGGCAAATTCTTCTGGCGAGATCTCGCCCAGACCTTTGAATCGTGTTATCTCAGGGTCGGGACCGAGGTCGCGTATCGCCTGCTGGCGCTCGTCCTCGCTGTAGCAGTAGCGGGTTATGAAGTCGCTCTTCTTCTCCTTGCCCGTAAGACGCGCGTCGGCGTCTGCCACAACCTTCTTGTTCTTAATCTTGGTGCGGCGGTTGCGCACGCGGAACAGCGGAGTCTGCAGCACATAGACGTGTCCCTTCTTGATAAGGTCGGGGAAGAACTGCAGGAAGAACGTGATGATGAGCAGGCGTATGTGCATACCGTCCACATCGGCATCGGTTGCCACTATCACCTTATTATATCTGAGCGTATCGAGTCCGTCCTCAATGTCGAGCGCAGCCTGCAGGAGGTTGAACTCTTCGTTCTCGTACACCACCTTCTTTGTCAAGCCGTACGAGTTGAGCGGCTTTCCGCGCAGCGAGAACACCGCCTGGGTGTTCACATCGCGACTCTTTGTGATAGATCCGCTGGCTGAGTCGCCCTCGGTAATGAAGATAGAAGACTCTTCCTTGCGGTCGTTCTTCGCGTCGGAGTAATGTATGCGGCAGTCGCGCAGCTTGCGGTTGTGGAGGTTTGCCTTCTTGGCGCGTTCGCGAGCCAGTTTGGTGACACCAGCCATCGCCTTGCGCTCACGCTCGCTCTCGGTTATCTTCTGCTGCATCACCTCCGCAACATCGGCGTGTATGTGCAGGTAGTTGTCTACCTCGAGCTTCACGAAGTCGCCCACGTACTTGTTGATGCTTTCTCCGCCGGGCGCCATCTGAAGCGAACCGAGCTTAATCTTTGTCTGGCTCTCGAACATAGGTTCTTCTACGTTCAGCGCCACAGCAGCCACGAGTCCGTTGCGTATGTCGGTGAACTCGTAGTTCTTGCCGAAGAACTCCTTGATGGTTCTCGCTATATGCTCCTTGAAAGCGCTCTGGTGGGTGCCGCCTTGTGTGGTGTGCTGTCCGTTCACGAACGAGTGATACTCCTCGCCATACTGGTTGGTATGCGTGAAGGCTATCTCGATGTCCTCACCCTTCACGTGTATTATGGGGTAGAGCGGATCGGTAGTCATCGTGTCGGTGAGCAGATCTGCCAAGCCGTTGCGCGAGAGGATGCGCCGACCGTTGTACATAATCGCAAGACCTGAGTTGAGATATGTGTAGTTGCGCAGCATTGTCTCCACGAAGTCATCGTGGAACGAATAGCCTACGAACAGTGTGGGGTCGGGTTCGAAGAAGATATACGTGCCGTTCTCGTCGGTAGAATCTTCGGTGATGTCCGACTTGAGGTTGCCGCGCTCGAACTTGAGCGCACGCACCTTGCCGTCGCGGTACGACTTCACCTCGAAATGTGCCGAGAGGGCGTTCACCGCCTTCACGCCAACGCCGTTCAGACCCACACTCTTCTTGAACGCCTTCGAGTCGTACTTGCCGCCGGTGTTGAGCACGCTGACAGCCTCTACGAGCTTGCCCTGCGGAATGCCACGACCATAGTCGCGCACCGACACACGCAGACGGTCGTCGATGTCTACTTCTATGCGCTTGCCGGCGTTCATCTTGAACTCGTCGATAGAGTTGTCGATTACCTCCTTCAGAAGCACATAGATGCCGTCCTCGGGCAACTGACCGTCGCCCAAGCGACCGATATACATACCAGGACGAGTACGCACATGCTCCATGTCGGAGAGGTGGCGTATGTTGTCGTCGGTATATTGAACTGTGGGTTGAATGTTTTCTTCCATTTATCTCTTAAATATCTTATAGCAGCAATAAATGCTGTCCGATTGAAATCAGACAGCAATTATGGCGCTATCCGATTAAATATCCTTTTTATAGCATCTGCGGCGCTTGTGTATCTCGCGGTTGAGATACTGCCACTGTCCCTGAACCTTCATGTTTGTCTCCATCTCAACGTGGGTCTCTCCCCACTTGAAGCCGAGGCGCTGGTAGCGCGGGATGAGGTCGTAGAAGAGCAGAGCGTTGGCGCCTTTCTGACGGTATTCGGGCAGAATGCCTACGAGCAGAAGGTCTACGACGTCGGTCTTGTGGAACTTCAGCGCACGCAGTATGTGCCACCAGCCGAAGGGGAAGAGCTTTCCGCCGCACTTCTGCAGGGCGTGTGCGAGCGAAGGTATGGAGATGCCCACGCCAACCACCTTATGGTCGGGTGTGTTCCAGTCTTCGATGATGGTGATGAGGTCGAGGTCTGCCATGGGCAGATACATCTTCACGTACTGTTCTATCTGTCGGTCGGTGAGCTTCGAGTAGCCGTAGAGGTCCTTGAAGGTCTCGTTCACTACATTGAATATCTTCTTGCCGTATCCGTTCTCGCCGTATATCTCATTGCGCTTCAACTTCTTCACCTGCAGGTTGTAGCGCTTCTGAATCATCTTCGCGATGGTTGCATACTTCTCTGGCATCTCTTCGGGCACGTAGAGCTTGTACTCTACGTAGTCGTTGTCTTTCTCCCATCCGCCCATGCGGTCCATGTGCTCAGGATAGTAGGGATAGTTGTAGGCAGTAGCCTGAGTGCCGAGCTGGTCGTAGCCTTCGAGGAGCATTCCTTCGGGGTCCATATCGGTGAATCCGAGCGGACCGACGATTTCCTTCATTCCCTTCTGCTTGCCGTAGTCTTCTACAGCCTTGAGCAGGGCTGTAGACACCTCGATGTCATCGACGAAGTCGATCCATCCGAAGCGCACCGACTCGCGCTCCCACTTCTTGTTGGCGCTGTGGTTGATGATGGCAGCCACACGACCTACCATCTTGCCGTCGCGGAACGCCATGAAATACTCTGCCTCGCAGAAGTCGAAGGCTGCATTCTTGTCCTTACTGAAGGTCCTCATCTCGTCGAAGTAGAGGTTGGGCACGTCGTAAGCATTACCTTTATAGAGGTCGTAATGAAAATTAACGAACTGGCGAAGGTCGCGGCGCGACTCAACTTTCTTAATCTCTATTGCTGACATTTTTCTTGATTTATTCTTTCATTTTTTGTTTGATATACGTCGCCCGATTGTCACTTCGGGCGATGGATACATCTTTATAAATAAAGCCTTAAAGATGCAAAAGTACGGAAATTTGCTCAAACAGACGAAAATATGCTAAATATTTATTGATATTTATGAGAAATCAGCAGTAGATGTTCGTCTTCAGCGGTGGTTGTAGCGAATATATACACGTCTCCGCCGTCTTTGAGTTTGAGGCGCTTGCGCAGTTCGGCTACGGAGAGCGGGAAGTTGCGTGTGGCGATATTCGCCTTCTCGATGCCTGCCAGCACCTGGCGCAGCTCGCGCTTGTTGAGCGTTGTGACGCGCTCTATGCTGAAACTCCTGCCCGGGAAGCCGTCGACGGGCTCAGCAGAGAGGAAGAGGTGGCTGTTGCGGCTGACGGGCGACACGCCGTAGGCTGCGGCAAGCTCGTCGAAGCAACCGGCCTTCATGATTGAGGCGTTGGGCTCATGCAAGAATTTTGAGTTTTGAGTTTTGAGTTTTGAGTTGGGGGCTGGGGAAGAGGCGCTGGGGGTGTAGACGAAGAGGGAAGCAGAAAGGCTAGGCGTGCTAGGGTGGCTAGGAGCGCTAGGAGAACTAGGCGTTCTAGGGAAACTAGGTTCACTAGAAAGGCTAGAACAGCTAGAACCACTAGAACGGCTAGAACCGCCAGAGCCTCCTCCCGCCTCGAGGTCTGCGCAGAACACCTTCAGCTCGCTTTCTATCTCTTCAGACAGCACGAGCAGCAGCTCTTTGCACTCGCCGCCCACCGACACGATATGCACCTCGCGCACCATGCCCTGCAGGTCTTCTACAGCCTTGTGCCAGTCGAGCATGGGCGAGAGCTTGAGCATCGTGAAGCGCGACTTCTTGAGAAGCAGCGGCAGTAGCTGTACAACGTCGGGCGTACAGTCGGCAAGCATGACGGTCTTGGCGCCGTGCTGGTCGCGGCGCGCAGGGTCGAGGAATATCATTGTCTGCATATCGAGCGTAGAGAGATAGTCGACGGCGTCGGCGCAAACCACCTTGGCGTTGTCGATGCCGAGCAACGGCAGGTTGTGCTCCACCATGTGGCAGAGTTGCGCGTTGCGCTCTACGTATGTGGCTGAGGCGAAAGCGCAGGAGGTGAACGAGAAGTCGACACCGAAACCGCCGGTCAGGTCGGTCATGCTGGACGCATGACAGTTGAGAGTTGAGAGTTGAGAGTTGAGAGTTGCAGGCTGCTCAGAAGAATTATCAACTCTCAACTCTGAACTCTCAACTCTCAACTCTGAACTCTCAACTTCGTTCTCTGAACTCTCAACTCCTCCCTCAAAACTCTCAACTCTCAACTCTGAACTCTCAACTCGACTCGCCCACTCCATCGCCAGATTGAGCTTATACTGCGCCGTCGGCTCCGACGAGCACTGCTCCATAGAGAGGTGTGGCGGGTAGACGATGCCGTCGCAGGCAGCCCATGTGGGGAGCTTGCGGCGCGCTGTCTGCCAGCCCTTTATCTGGTCGAGTGCGTAGGGCATGTCGACATCGGGGAAGCGTGCCGACTGAAGGGCGAGCTGACGGGTGTCCTTTTCGCGATATTCTTGTATAAATTCTGCTGTTGTCATAGACTGTATCTTGGTATATTTGACTGCAAAGTTACTATATTTCACTGATTAAAGTTCCACATTCCTGCGATTGAGAATAAATTTTCCCATTTTTCTTTGCAGAATAACAAACTTACTGTAACTTTGCAAAAGTTGCACAGATAGCAACAAAATGCGCAACTCTAAACATAATACCCTATAAATAAGTATGGAACCTATCGTTGACTTTAAAATCCTACCCGAACGTCTGCGCCAAGCTGCGCAGGTAGTGACGGTTGCCGTGGCATCTCCTGCCGACTCTCACACAGAAGAAGTTATCGAACGAAGCATTGCGGAGCAGTTCGCACGCTTCATCCTTGTGGCTAACGCAGCTAAGGCTGACATCGCTCGCCGTCTGGCTGCCGACTATCCCGACAAGGTGACCCTCATCGTAGCCGAAGACGACGACGATGCGGCGCGTCATGCCGTGAAGGAGGTGCGCGAAGGCCGCGCCGACGTGCTTATGAAGGGTTCGCTGAACACCGACAACCTCCTGCGCGCCGTGCTCAACAAGGAGCAGGGCATCCTCATCAAGGGCAGCGTGCTGACACATATCGCCGTGGCTGACGTGCCAAGCCTCAACCACTTGCTCTTCTTCACCGACGCAGCCGTCATTCCCTACCCCACTACGGAGCAGTTTGACGCTCTGGCGCGCTACATCACCGCCACCTACCGCAGCATCACGGGCGGCGACCGTCCGCGCGTGGCGCTCATCCACTGCACTGAGAAGGTGTCGGAGAAGTTCCCGCTCACGCTGAGCTACGAGGAGCTGAAGGCTAACGCCGCCGCAGGAGCCTACGGCGAGGTGGACATGAGTGGTCCGATGGACGTAAAGACGGCTTGCGACGCCGAGAGCGGAGCCATCAAGGGCATCGCATCGCCGGTTGTGGGCAACGCCAACTGCCTCATCTTCCCCGACATCGAGGCGGGCAACACGTTCTACAAGACGCTCACGCTCTTCGGCGGAGCTACGGTTGCGGGCATGCTCGTGGGCACGACAGCACCGGTCGTGGTGACATCGCGCGCCGACACTGCCGACTCTAAATTCTACTCTTTAGCAACTGCCTGCCTGAAGGCAATAAACAAATAAGAAGAAGCAACAAAAACCATTTATGAAGAAGATATTTGTCATTAACCCCGGCTGCACCTCAACGAAGGTGGCTGTGTATGAAGACGAACGTGCTGTATGGACATCCGACGGACTGCACCCGCAGGAGGAGCAGGACCAGTTCACTACCGTTAACGAGCAGTATGAGTATCGCAAGAACTTCGTGCTGAAGCTGCTCAAGGAGGCAGGAATACCTCTGGAGTTCGACGCCGTGATAGGTCGCGGCGGTCTGCTGAAGCCGTTGCACGGCGGCGTCTACGCCATCAACGAGCTGATGAAGCACGACCTCATCAACGCCAAGCACAAGCACGTGTGCAATCTCGGTTCGCTCATCGCCGACGATATAGCGCAGATGTGCCACTGTCCGGCTTACATGGCCGACCCGGTTGTGGTAGACGAGTTCATGACACGCGCACGCTATACGGGTCTGCCGTTCATGAAGCGCGAGTCGATATTCCACGCGCTCAACGCCAAGGCTGCCTCGCGCCGCTATGCGCGCAGCATAGGCCGCAAGTATGAGGAGATGAACCTCGTAGTGGCTCACCTCGGCGGCGGCATCTGCGTGTCGGCTCACCACGAGGGCAAGGTGATTGACGTGAACAACGCGCTCAACGGCGAGGGTCCTATCGCGCCGGAACGTGCCGGAACGCTGCCTGCCGACCAGCTCGTGCGCCTCTGCTTCTCGGGCAAGCACACCGAGGCTGAGATAATGAAGATGCTTGCGGGCAACGGCGGATGCCAGGCGCTGCTGGGCATGAAGGACATGAAGGAGATATCGCGCCGCGCCGAGGCTGGCGAGGAGCCGTTCCACGAGGTGCTCGAGGCTATGCTCTACACCGTGTCGAAGCAGATAGGCGCCATGGCGGTTGCGCTATGGGGAAAGGCGGATGCCATCATCCTCACCGGCGGCATCGCATACAGCAAATACTGCGTTGAGGAGATAAAGAAGCAGGTGAGCTTCCTCGCTCCGGTCATCGTGCTGCCGGGCGAAGGCGAGATGGAGTCGCTGGCGTTCAACGCACTCGGAGCACTCAACGGCGAACTGCCGGTACATGAGTATAAGTAAATTGAGAATTGAGAGTTGAAAGTTGAGAGTTATGATATGCACTATAGTTTGTGCCCTCTTGAAGCTCTCAAGGTAATCATAACTCTCAACTCTCAATTCTCAATTATCAATTATCAATAATGAAGAAAGCCCTGCTTCGCATTCGTGCGAGGCAGGGCTTTCTCACTTAAACCTAATCAACAATTTTCTCAACAACAATTTATATCATCTAATACTAACCAAAAATCAACTGCTGAGCGTGCCTGACGGCGTCGGGCTGCGAAGCTGTCGTGCCGTCGGGACGTGCCTCGCGAGGATTATTTCACCTCAATCTGGCGAGCTGCCTTCTGCACGTTCTGCTCGAGTTTCGGAAGATCGATTGTAAGCACACCGTCGCTCACGTTGGCAGCAATCTTCTCCTTGTCGACATCGTCAGGCAAGAGCAATGTCTGCTCGAACTTGGTGTAAGAGAACTCGCGGCGCAGATAGTGCTCCTTCTTCTCCTCTTCCTTCTTCTCGTTCTTCTTCTCCATCTTGATGTGCAGGTTGCCGTCAGCGTCGATGTTGATGTTGAAGTCGTCCTTCTTCATTCCTGCTGCAGCAAGCTCTACAGTATAGTCGTGTTCTGTTTCCTTAACGTTGATTGCCGGGGCGGTTGCGTTTGTACGCGGCATAAAGTCGGTATCAAAAAAGTCGTTGAAAACTTCTGGCATCCAAGTATTTCTCATTACTGGTAACATATCAAATACCTCCTATTTATATTTTAATCTTACGTTTATCGTTTGCTTGCCTTTGGGCTTCCGCCCATCGGCTTGCACTAAGTATACTGCAACTTACGTACCAAAAGCCATTTCTGTGTTTCCACCGATAAAACGTAAGCAAGTTTGGCAGTTTCAGCGACAGATAGTCAGCTGCAAAGGACAAATTGGCGGAGAATGTTGGTGCAGCGGAGGTTCTCCCACAGAATCCACAGATCATCACAGATGTTAGGGTGCGCAGACCTCCCACAGAATCCACAGATTTCAGAAGCAAGAGTGCCTTCCAGGGGGTGCACTTGTCTCAAGTGCACCAACCGAGCAAGAAGTGCACCAACCGAACAGATGCCACCAACCGAGCAAGAAATGCACCAACCGAGCAAGAAATACACCAACCAAGCAAGAAGTGCACCGTCAGCTTGGTTGGTGCAGCAGAGACTGCTGCACCCCCTGAGAAATGCGCATCAACAGACTAAGAGTTGTCTTTTTTTAAATAAGGTTGACACCTAAAGTCAACAATTATGAAAAAGAAAGA
>OCLF01000410.1_pt1 | contig 12852 bp, 11 predicted proteins | sample 1502881 | NCBI WGS metagenome assembly OCLF01 (sample SAMN03418267, study PRJEB22391) | human gut metagenome | biome: human-gut; feature: organic feature; material: feces | host: Homo sapiens | place: Tanzania | collected 2013-01
CACGACATTCAGAACCACAATCTGACGCTCTAACCAACTGAACTACGTCCACCATTTTTTAAGCGAGTGCAAAGGTACGGAAAAAATTTGGTTCCACCAAATATTTCCGTACTTTTTTACATTTTTTTTATTTTGCAGGGCTGCTAGGCACTGTAGGAGCTGCCTTCTCTGCTGCAGCAGGTGCTGCTTTCTCTGCACCGGCTGCTGCTGGCGCTGCCTTCTGAGCACCGGCTGCTGCATCCTTGCTGGCACCTGGCATAGCAGGAAGAGCAGTCTGCTCCTGGGTTGCACCCTCCATAACGCTGCTCTCGCCCACAGCCTGTGGAGCTACGTAAGCGCAAGCTACGCTGATTACTACCATCAGACCGGCAAGGGTCCATGTGATCTTCTCTACTACGTCGGTGGTCTTGCGAACACCCATGATAGAGTTGGTTGATGAGAAGTTAGATGCCAATCCACCTCCCTTTGACTCCTGGATCAGTACGATGAGTACCATCAAGATTGATACCAGGACGATCAATACTACAAATAATGTGTAAATCATTTTTTTAAAACTAGTTTTATTATTATTATTTATTTTCTTTTCTTTTTCAGATTACTGAATGCAAGTTCTATTTCTTCTTTTTCTCATTGAGCATCAGTTTTTCCAGGAAGCGGAGCTGGTCTACATAGAACGCACTCTTCTGAGGATGCTGCTTGTACAGGCGGTCGATAATCTGATAGGCCCGCTCGTACTTGCCTTGCTTGATGTAGATTCGGGCAAGGGTCTCCGTAAAGACGCCACCGCTGTCGGCATCCGCTGCATCGGCTGGCTTTGCCCCTGCATTGGCATTTACATCAGCAACATCAGAAGCATTGGTGCCATCAGAAGCATCAGCACTATCAGAAGCATTGGCATTACCAGAAGCTATGCCGCTATCTGAAGCCGATGGAGCTTCTTGAGCATCTTCCTGATCATCCTCCTCCTTATCCTTGTGGAGCTTGAATCCGCCTTCTTCTATGAAGTCATCGATGAGGGCGATGGTTCTTGATGGCTGCTCGTGCTCGGTTTCCGTCTCCGTCTCCATCAGATAGGCCACGTAGTCAACGGCGGCATCGGCTGGCGTTGGCTTGCGCTTCTCTTCCGGTTCCTTCTCCCTTTCCTCTGCTTCGGTTGGGATGGAGTGGAGGAAGTGGTCGATGAGACTGCTGGTGCGGTCGCTCTTCGGCTTGCCTCCCGCAGCTTCACTGCGGTTTGAGTTCTGGCTCTTGAGCTGATAGTGGGCTGCCTCTACCATCTGGAAGATGACCTTGCGGTCGGAGATGTAGATGGCGGCACGGCGCAGTTCTTCGTCGAAGCTCGGGTCGTGGAGCAGGTACAGGTTCTGCAACATCAGAAGGCGAGCCGTCTGATAGTACGGATAGAGGGCCAGGAGGGCGCGCAAATCATAGAGCGTCTCCCGGTTCATTTCCTCAGGATGTTGTATCAATCTGTTTAGTTCCACGATACTATTAACTTTAAACTATTAACTATAAACTCTATTACCAGTTTGCCACGGTGGCGTTGAAGATCTGGTCAACCAGGTCTTTTACCATCTGCGTTACCAACTCTTCCTGCACAGAGGCGAGGCTCTGGGTGGTATCGTAGGTCTTGGCAGAGGTGAACTGGCGCTCGAAATCCTCGTTGTGGTTCTTGGTGTTGGTGAAGCGTACGTTCACCGTGATGCTCAGCTCGGTCTGGGCTGAATATCCCTCGGCACTCACCGACTTGTTGCGCTGTGAGTATTGGGTAATCTCGCCCTCTATCTTCAGGTCGCCATTGCGGCTCACCTGGCGGAGCTGGGTGTTGCTGGCAAACTTATCCTTCAGTTCGTTGTTGAACATCGGACCCATCGGACCCCATACATAGGAGCTGCGGATAGGGAAGTCGGCCAACTGGATGGTCTTGGTCGTGGTGTAGTTGATGCTGGCACCGTTGAACTTGTAGCTCACGGAGCAGGCTGCTGTGACACCCATCACCAGGACAATGCCTATTATATATATGTACGCGCGTAGATGCTTCATAAATTGTATTTTTTAATTCTTCTGTAGAGCGTTCTGTCGGAGATGCCCAGTTCTTCGGCCGCCTTCTTGCGGTTGCCGTTGTTGCGTTCCAGGGCGCGCTCTATCATCTGTCGGCTCAGTTCATTGAGGTTGAGCGATTCGTTCTCGCTCTCATTCTCATTCTCCATGTCCTTGATTTCCTCTGCCTCGATATCCTCGGCATCCCGTCTTGGTTCGGCATAGATTCTGCCTTCCTGCAGATTGCCGAATTCGGAAGGGTAGTGGGGTTCAGGCATTCCCGAAACCGATGGGGATGTGATTCCCGAAACCGATGGTGGTATTCCCGAAACGGATGCTGGCATTCCTGATACCGATGGTACGCCTGAAACCGTGGCTGGAGGCATGCCCGAGATGTTTTGCTGATGGCTGAAACCATTGGCACCGCTGAGTCCGCGTGCTTCATCGAGCTGGTCGCGCAGCGATTTCATCTCTCTTCGCAGGTCGCTCACGTTGCCCCTCAGTTCGTAGAGAATCTTGTAGAGCATCTCCCGCTCGCTTTCGTAGCTATGCTGCTCGTTTCCGGCTTGCGGAATGGTGGCGAGCTGGGTGGATTCCTCATCTCTCGGGATGAACTGCGAGAGGGTTTCGAGATTGATTTCCCTTTCCCGGCTCAGCACCGACATCTGTTCGGTGATGTTCTTGAGCTGTCGCACGTTGCCTGGCCACTTATATTTCAGCATGAGCGCCTTGGCATCCTCGGTGAGTGAAATCTTCGGCAATCGGTATTTCTCTGCCATCTGCATCGCGAAGAGGCGGAAGAGCAGGAGGATGTCGTTGCCGCGTTCACGCAGCGGAGGCATCTGGATAGGGATGGTATTCAAGCGATAGTAGAGGTCTTCGCGGAATTTTCCCTCGCTCACAGCCTTGCGCATATTCACGTTGGTAGCTGCCACGATTCTTACATCAGTCTTTCTGATTTCGGTGCCGCCCACACGGATGTATTCACCCGTTTCGAGCACACGCAGCAGTCGGGCTTGCGTCTGTATCGGCAGTTCACCCACCTCGTCGAGGAAGATGGTGCCCTTGTTGGCGATGCCGAAATATCCTTCGCTTTCGCCGATGGCTCCGGTGAAGGAACCTTTTTCATGACCGAAGAGTTCGCTGTCGATAGTACCCTCTGGGATACTGCCGCAGTTGATGGCGAAATATCTTTCGCGTCTTCTGGGCGAGTTATCGTGAATGACTCGTGGGATGATTTCCTTACCCACACCGCTCTCTCCGATGATAAGCACGGAAAGGTCGGTCGGTGCCACCTGCAGGGCGACATCGAGAGCACGGTTCAATCCGTCGCTATTTCCGACGATATTGTAGCGTTGTTTTATTTTCTGTAGTTCAGAATTATCCATTTAGCTGCCAAAATTACACATTTTTTTTGAATTAACTGCCTTTTTTGCCCAAAAAGTGGGTGTAATAAGGTAGAAAATAGGCGAAAATGTGATATTTCGCCTATTCTCTACGTATTTCGAGCCTATTCTGCTGGTTGTGGAGCAGGCTGTTCTGCTGGCTTCTGAGGAGCCGACTGCGCCTGCTTTTCGGCAGGATTAGGCTGCTGTGTCAACTTTTTATCAGTCTGCTGGGCAGGCTGAGGGGCGTTGTTGTTGGCATTACCATTGTTGCCACCATTGTTATTGCCGTTGTTTCCCTTAGGGGCATTCTGCTCGTTGTTTCCCTTGGTGCCGTTCTGCTTGTTTCCGCCCTTTGGAGGAAATGGGGAAGGAACGTGCTTCTTTGGGATGGAGAAGCGAACCTTCTCGCTCTCGTCACGCTTCTCGTGGTAGAGCTTTGGCAGCGGGTTCTGGTAAGCCTCTTCGCTGGTTTCACGATGGCGGAAGGCATCGAGTGCCAGGAAGATGGCGTTGCGGAACGAGATGGCATCTGCCTCGTTGTAGCCTGCCATATAGTAGCATGGGGTGGTGTTGGCTGCTGTATGGATGATAGGGAGACCGGCGGTATAGAGCACGCCATCCTCGTTGAAGAGGGAGTGGAATGGCACGGCTGCCTGGTCGTGGTACATCGCCATGACGCCATCGAACTCGTTGTAGTATCCGTTGCCGAAGAAATCGTCGGCTGGGTAAGGACCGAATGCCTGGATGCCCTTCTCGGCGAGTGCATCGATGGCTGGGATGATGATGTTGCGCTCCTCGGTGCCGCAGCTCTGTTCCTCGTTGATGCTTGGGTTGAGGGCGAGCACAGCGATGCGTGGGTTGGTGAGGAGGAAGTCGCGCTTCAGGGTGTGCCAGAGCAGGGTGGTTTTCTCCACGATGCTTTCCTGGGTGATTGACTTGGCCACCTGGGTGAGTGGTGTCTTGCCGGTGACGGAGGCAATGCGCAGGTCGTCGCCTACGAGCAGGCTCAGGGCATGGCTGCCGTCGCCCAGACAGGTTTCGATGTAGTCTTTGTGATCCACGAAGGTGTAGCCTTCAATCTTGATGTTCTGACTGCTTACCGGGGCTGTGACGAGCACATCGTAGAGACCGTCGCGATAGTCGGTCATGGCACGGTCGAGTGCCTTGACTGCTGCTGCTCCTGATTCCGGAGTAGGCATACCCATATCCACCTTCACTTCCTCTTCTACGGCAGCGAGGAGGTTGATTCTTCCATCCTCAGCATCTTCAGCTTTCTGGATGATGGAGAACTGGGCTGGCAGGTTCATCGCCTTGCGATAGTAGGCTGCCACTTTTGGCGAGCCGTAGATGATAGGGGTGCAATACTCCAGCATCTCCGGTTCGTTGAATGCCTTAAAAATGAGTTCATATCCGATACCATTGGTATCTCCGTGGGTGATAGCCACCCTGATTTTCTTGTTGTCCATTAATACTTATTTTATAGTAGAAATCGCAGCTTCGAGCTGCTTGATTAATATTTTCTTTTTCATTTCGGGTGCATAGACAAAGGCGATGATGTAGAGGTTATAGCCTTGCTTTGCTGCCTGGCTTGTTTGCCTATGAATGCGATGCATTACGTAAGGCCCTCCCATGGCATCTCCTTTCATCTCCCAGAGTCCTCTTTCTGAGAGATGAGGAATCACCATATACATGCTGTCGGTTTCACCCGGCATATTGGTTCGGAGAATGCTGTCAATCAAAGCCTTGTCATTAACCTGAAAAGCATTTGAATTCTTCATTCTTCGTTCTTCACTCTTCACTTTCATTACGAGCAGATTCTGCATGCCCGAACTGGCGTTGTTCGAGATCCAGATGAAGTCTTTCGCCTTTTTGCTGGCGTTCATCGCTGCAGGAATCTTTATGTCGATTCCGAACATCTTTTTGATTTCGTCCTGCATCTCCCTGTTTTGCTTGCTGGGGTTGCCGGAGATGATATCTGCCAGATGTTTCAGTTCTACTTCATCCACGATGTGGCGGAGTTTCTCGCCATTGAGCCTTTCCCGCAACTGCTGTGCCGATTGGGCGGTTATGCGAATGATATTCTGTGGCGCTGCATTCTCGTCGTGGTGAAGTGTGACGGAGAAATCCCGCTCTCCGATATTCTGTTCTCCGAAATCCCGTTCTCCGATATTCACGACGATTCGGGTTCTGACGAGCAGATAGTTTCCCTGGGTCTTGCCCTTTTTCACCTGAATCAGTCGGCAGAGTGGTTCGGGTTGGGGCAGTCCTGTCACATCCTCCGTCAGCATCTTGGTTACGATGCTGTCGGTATCTCCCTCAAGCACCACCTCGTAAGGCATTCCCGTGCTTTTGGGCAGTTTCCCATTTCGCCCTCCTGTGCTGCAGCTTGCCAGGAAGAGTAACAGGAGGCAAATGATTGGTAAGAATCTTATATGATACATGTTATTACATGTCCTCTAAGAACTTCTTTCCTCTAGGAGTATAGAGGAAAACCAATATGCATAAGCCTATAAAAGCTAGGCTTGCCATTGTTAATACTAATGAATCCATAATTTATTTCTTTAAAATTGTAAATCCGATGAAAAAAAATATAGAAGCAGCAAGTATTCCAAAAAACAACAAACTAATAGAAAGGTCTTTGTCTCCAATTCCGAAGAGTGGGGCTGCATTTCCTAATACAGTTATTGTTATTATTGAATGGCAAATGTTGTAGCACAATTTTGCTGTTTCAACTCTTCTTGTTTTTTCTTTTTCTTTGTCGTCTCTTTGTCCCATATAGCCGTTCTTGTTTTTTGTTCATTGAACACTTCCTATTGCTTTTCCAGCCATTTTTTCCCAGATTTTGTATATAGCCAACTGACGAGGGAAACGGCGGCAATGGCAAAAACCATTAATGTAAATGTGAATGTATCCATATTCACCTCCTTTCTTATCCCTTGCCATGCTTCTGCTCCTCATCCTCGTGCTGTCGGATTTCTCCAATCTTCTTCGAGGTGCTGAGCAAGCCGCAGGCGGCGTAGATGTCCTGGCCGCGGCTGGCACGGATGGTGGTGAAAACACCATGCTGGGTGAGGTAATCACGGAACTGCTCCATCTTCTCGTCGTTCACACCCTGCAACGGGATGTCGGGAATCTGATGGAAACGGATGAGATTGAAACGGCAATCCAGACCCTTCACCAACTTGATGATGGCCTTGGCATGCTGCATGCTGTCGTTCACTCCCTTGAACACGATGTACTCGAAACTCAGGCGGCGCTGATGGGAGAAATCGTAGTTCTTCAGCAACTCCACCACCTGCTCGATACTCATGCCCCTTTCGGCAGGCATCAGTTCGGCACGCTCCGATGGAATAGGGGCGTGCATCGAAATCGCTACATGGCACTCGCTCTCTTCCAGGAATCGCTTCAACTTGTTCTTCACGCCCACAGAACTTACCGTGATGCGCTTCGGACTCCACGCCCAACCGTAATCGGCGGTGAGAATCTCGGTGGCACGAAGCACATTGTCGAGATTATCCATCGGCTCGCCCTGTCCCATGAACACGATGTTGGTGAGCTTATCCACCTCAGGCAGCGAGTAAATCTGGTTCAGGATGTCGCCGGCAGGCAAACTCCCCTCGAATCCCTGCTTTCCGGTCTGGCAGAAGAGGCAGTTCATCTTGCAGCCCACCTGCGAAGAGACGCAGAGCGTGGCGCGGTCCTTATCCGGAATATACACCGTTTCCACGAACTTTCCGCTTCGGGTAGGGAAGAGATACTTGATGGTACCATCCACAGAATGTTGTGCGTCAGAATATTCTGCGCATCCTATTTCGTATTCGGCAGCGAGTTTCGCACGGTTGGCCTTCGAGATATTGGTCATCTCATCAATGCTCTTCACATGCTGCTCATAGAGCCACTTCGCCATCTGTCCGCCGGTGAAGGCAGGCATGCCGAGATCCTTAGCTACCTGCTTCAATTCGGCAAGTGTAAGGCCCAAAAGATATTTTTTTTCATTATTCATACTGCAAAGATAGTGTTTTTTGCCGAAAAATTGTTATCTTTGCCACATATTTTAAGATAATAAGTTGAAATAAAGATAAAAAACATAGTTTCAAGCCCCAAAACGGGGTGAAAAACAGAAAATAAGGAACAAAGAAATGAGAGAAAAAATAGACCTTTTCTTGCCATGTGAAGACCTGGAGGTGGCCCAAGAAGCACTCGGAGAACTTCATGACAACAAGACAGTTCAGCATATCAACCTGATGGTGAGCGCCGATTTCGCTGCCCACCACCAGGTGCCAGACGGCTGTACCTTCGTGGTTATCGACCGACTGGAGAGTAGCAACACCGTGGAGAGCATCGCCGAAAATGCCGATGCCGACTTCGTGATGATTTGCACCAAGACCACCCCTATCAGATGGGGCCTCTATGCCTTGGAGCGTTTCCTGCGCACGGCGGATGATACCGCAGCGGTGATGGTTTACTCCGACCACTATTCGCTGGTGAAGGACAATCAACTGGAAAAGCATCCTGTGATTGATTATCAGCAGGGTAGTTTGCGAGATGACTTCGATTTCGGAAGTCTCTGGCTCGTCAAGGCGCAGGCGCTGCGCAACTATATCGCCCAGCAGGATAGACAGGAATATCAGTTTGCCGGTCTCTACGACCTGCGTCTCTATCTGAGCCGTGTGGGAGAGATTTTCCATCTGAATGAGTTCCTCTATACCGAGAACGAACTGGATAACAGAAAGAGCGGCGAAAAGCAGTTTGACTATGTGAACCCTAGAAACCGTGAGGTGCAGATTGAAATGGAAAAGGCTTGTACCCAGCATCTTAACAAGGTGGGTGCCCTGGTGGATACCAGCTACTACCGTCTGCCTGATTTCGATGAACAGGAGTTTGAATACGAGGCTTCGGTGGTGATTCCGGTGTTTAACCGAGAGAAGACCATCGCCGATGCCGTGAAGAGTGCCCTGGCGCAGAAGACTGATTTCAAGTTTAACGTGATTGTGGTGAACAATCATTCTACGGATAAAACCGGAGAGATTCTAGATGAAATAGCAGATGACCGCTTGATTCAGATAGTTCCTGACAGAAAGGACCTGGGTATCGGCGGCTGCTGGAATGTAGCCATCAACAGCGACTATTGCGGAAAATTCGCCGTGCAGCTGGATAGCGACGACCTGTATTCATCTCCTGAAACCCTTCAGAAGATAGTGGATGCCTTCTACGAGCAGAAGGCGGCGATGATGATTGGCGCCTACCGCATGTGCGATTTCGACTTGAATACCCTGCCTCCGGGACTCATCGACCATAAGGAATGGACCGAGGATAACGGTTGTAACAACGCCCTGCGTATCAACGGTTTGGGCGCACCACGTGCCTTCTTTACCCCGTTGGTAAGACAGATGCAGTTCCCTAATACCAGCTATGGTGAGGACTACGCCCTGGGACTGGCTTTCTCTCGCCGTTATCGCATCGGCAGAATCTACGACGAGCTGTATCTCTGCCGTCGCTGGGGAGGCAATTCGGATGCCGCCCTGAGCATCGACAGGGTGAATGCCAACAATCTCTATAAAGACCGTCTGCGCACCATGGAACTGATGGCCCGCAAGCAGATGATGCAGGGCAAGGCGGATATCATGGAAGACAGCAGCATCTCTCGCTTCTTCAACCGACAGTTAGAGAAATGGGCTGATGCCCGCCATCGCTTCCGCGACCTGAAGCATGTGGAAACCCGTCAGCTCTCGGAGTTAATCAAGCTGCAGTGGAACCCTGCCCGCATCGTGAGCACGGGAGCCAAGATAGACAGGAAGACCCTGGGCGAGCGCCCTTGCTTCCTCTGCGACCGCAACCGACCAAAGGAGCAGATGTCGCAGCAGATAGATGAAAACTTCCATCTGCTGGTGAATCCGTTCCCAATCCTTCCGGTGCATTTCACCATTCCGGCGCGCAAGCATCAGTATCAGGCCATCTATCAGAACTATGGCGAGATGCATCGCTTCCTCTCGCTTCACAGCGAACTGATGGTGTTCTATAACGGTCCGAAGTGCGGTGCCTCTGCCCCGGATCATCTTCATTTCCAGGCAGGTACGAGCGGCATCCTGCCGTTGCAGTCCAACTGGCAGCGTCTTTCGCGCAACCTTACCGACGTCATCACTCTGAACGATGAAGAGAAGATAGCCGTGGTTCACGACTTCGTGGTTCCAGCCTTCGTCATCATCTCGAAGAGTGAGGAGAGCGACGAGATGCTCTTCCACCGTCTTTACAGAGCCATGCCGCTGCGTGGCGGAGAGACCGAACCGATGATGAACATCGTGGCTTGGAGAAAGGGCGATGAATTCATCTCGGTGGTGATTCCGAGAGAGAAGCACCGTCCGGAGGCTTACTTTGCTGATGGCGATGCCCAACTGATGGTTTCGCCTGGAGCCCTGGATATGTCGGGACTCATCATCACCCCAAGAGAGGAGGATTTCAGAAAACTGACCGATGAGCGTGCCGAGGCACTGCTGCAGGAATGCGGTGTGAGCCAGGAGAAGATGAACAGCATCGTGAGCAAGCTGAAGGTGGCAAAGGAGGCAGAAGATTCCATTCTGGCTACATCTGCCCTATATAATAATGAGGAGGAACCAGAGGTTACCGTGGGCATCGTGAGTGCCCAAAAGGTGCATTTCTCGCTGAACAAGCCTTATCTGGCTAAGGGCGAAATCGTGATTGGCGAGCAGGAGGTGGAGTTCTTCGAGGGCGGCATCATGTGGAACGGCAATCTTTACAGTAAGCTCACCTTCCATCCGCAGAGCGATGATGCCTCGTTCTCTATCAGCGACGTGACCATCGGCGTGAACTTCCACTGGGAGCGCAAGGAGACGCAGACCTTCCTGGGTGCCCTCCGCTTCGTGGTGGAATCGGATAAGATCTATGCTATCAACGAACTGCCGGTGGAGCGCTATCTGGAGAGTGTAATCAGCAGTGAGATGAGTGCCACATCGAGCCTCGAACTGCTGAAGGCGCATGCCGTGATTTCGCGTTCGTGGCTGCTGGCGCAGATGCAGAAGCGCAGAGAGGTGGCTGAGAGCGGCAACAATTTCTTCTCGTTCACCAAGAAGGAGGATACGCTGATTCGCTGGTACGACCGTGAGGACCATACCCTCTTTGACGTTTGTGCCGATGACCACTGCCAGCGCTACCAGGGCATCACGAAGGAAACCTCGCCACATGTTGCCGAGGCTATCAGGCTGACCCGTGGCCAGGTGTTGCTGGATGGCGGCGAGATTTGCGATGCAAGATTCTCGAAATGCTGCGGCGGAGTAACTGAGGAATTCCAATACTGCTGGGAGAATACGCCGAAGAACTATCTCACGGCAGTGAGGGATATCGCCTTGGGAATATCGGGTGCAGAAAATGCTTCTCTTCCGAATCTGACGAATGAGGATGAGGCAGAGAAGTGGATCCGCTTCAATCCGCCTGCTTTCTGCAACACGCAGGATAAGAAAATCCTCTCAGAGGTGCTGAACGATTACGACCAGGAGACCGTGGATTTCTATCGCTGGAAGGTGACCCTGACCCAGGAGAAGCTGCAGCAGCTCTTCGCCGACAAGCTGAAGATGGACTTCGGTGCCATCCTCGATATGAAGGCGGTGGAAAGAGGAACGAGCGGCCGCATCAGCAAACTGCAGATTATCGGAACCGAGAAGACCTTCACCATCGGTAAGGAACTGGAAATCCGCCGTGCCCTGAGCGATTCTCATCTTCTGAGCTCTGCCTTTGTGGTAGATAAATATGATGCAGATGAAAACGGTGTTCCGCAGCGCTTCGAACTGATTGGAGCCGGATGGGGACACGGAGTAGGACTCTGCCAGATTGGTGCTGCCGTGATGGGCGAGGAGGGCTATCTCTATGATGCCATCCTGCTGCACTACTATCAGGGAGCAGAAATCAAGAAACTTTATCAATAATGTAGTAAGATGGTAACAAAGAAAAATAGTAGGAATCCATGGGCTTGGATTCCGACACTCTATTTTGCAGAAGGACTGCCTAACGTCATAGTGACCGCCCTCTCTGTGGTGATGTATATGCAGTTGGGTCTCACCGATGCCGAGGTGGGTCTCTATACAGGATGGCTTGCCCTGCCTTGGGTAATCAAGCCCCTGTGGAGCCCGTTCATCGACCTGCTGAAGACCAAGCGCTGGTGGGTGCTCACCATGCAGGCACTTATCGGAGCCGCCCTTGCCGGCATCGCCTTCTCGCTGCCTACTGCCTTCTGGTTCCAGGCAACGATGTGCTTCTTCTTCCTCATCGCCTTCTGCAGCGCCACCCACGATATTTCGGCGGATGGTTTTTATATGATAGAATTGGATGAGCATACGCAGACCAAGTTTGTGGGACTGCGAAACACCTTCTATCGCCTCGCCATCATCTTTGTGAATGGTTTCCTGGTGATGCTGGCAGGTGTTCTCCAGGTGATGTTCCGCAACCAGATACGCTTCTCGTGGGCACTTATCTTCTACGGATTGGCTGGTATCTTTATCGGACTGTGGCTCTATCACAGCCGGTTTATGCCGCGCCCTAAGGAGGATGTGCAGACGGATAGAACGGTGGGCGAAGTGGCGCACGAACTGAAGAACATGTTCCGCACCTTCTTCGTGAAATTCAGGGTGGGGGAAACCATCTGCGTGATGCTCTTCCTGCTGCTCTATCGCTTCCCGGAAGCACTCCTGAATACGATGACCAAGACCTTCGTCCTTCGTCCTAATTCGCAGGGCGGACTGGGCTTGTCGCCGCAGGAATATGGCTTTGCCAATGGCACCGTGGGACTGATAGGCTTGCTGCTGGGTGGCATCATCGGCGGTATTCTGGTGAGCCGCGACGGTATGAAGAAATGGCTCTGGCCGATGGTTTGCGCCATCACTCTGCCGGATGTGGTTTACATCTATCTGAGTTATTCGCTGAACAGCGATATCATCGTGGTTTCAAGCTGTCTCTTTATCGAGCAGTTCGGTTATGGTTTGGGCTTCACGGTTCTTACGCTCTACATGCTGTTCTATAGCCAGGGCAAGTTCAAGACCTCGCATTATTCCATCTGCACGGGCATCTCCTATCTGGGTTTGATGCTGCCAGGCATGGTATCTGGCTATCTGAAAGATATGGTAGGTTACCGCATGTTCTTCATCATCGTCATGGCCTGCTGCGCCATCACTTTCCTGGTCACTGCTTTCCTGAAGATAGATCCTGAGTTTGGAAAGAAGGAGAAGGAGATCAAGGAGAAAATAGAAGAGGAAGAAACGGAAGTGATAGAATAGATTGAATAGTAAATCTATATATAAATAGGTGAAAATCTGAGAAAAGGTCGTTGGGTATTGCTCCAACGACCTTTTATTGTTAAAGTAATTATTCCCCGATAATCGTTGCGATGAGGTGTCGGCTTCCGCCTCCCTCTCTGAAT
>OCLF01000417.1_pt1 | contig 12778 bp, 8 predicted proteins | sample 1502881 | NCBI WGS metagenome assembly OCLF01 (sample SAMN03418267, study PRJEB22391) | human gut metagenome | biome: human-gut; feature: organic feature; material: feces | host: Homo sapiens | place: Tanzania | collected 2013-01
CAGAACGAGCTTCCAAATTATAGTTTAAAGTCAAACAAACTTGACGGTTCGTTTTTCTTCTACCCAAGAACGATTATTCATCGTTCTCGCTTCTTGTACTACTTCTGTCTTATGTAAATCTTTTCAAAGAACCCTATCTTTATCGCTTCCTGTTTTGCTTCGTTTCTCTCACATTTGCTTGAGATGTCGTTGCTTCTCGAAAGCGGATGCAAAGGTATAGCTTTTTTGTAAACCTCCAAAACTTTTGCAGGAAAAAGTTGAATTTTTAGCTTGATTTTAACAGAAGTTTACAATTAAAGCATATAATTGTGGGCGTACACATTATAATATTATACGCGAGTGAGGAGGATAAGTGCACCCTTTTTGCGTACGAAGTCTGACCAGATTGAAAGTGTATCTAAACAATAAAGATAGCTTTTCAACGCAACTAACAATAGTAAGCGGTGCACTTGAGACAAGTGCCCCCCTTTTTTGCGGACGCCACCCGATCGGATTCCGTTCGCCGTCCAATCGGATTCCGTTCGCCGCCCAATCGGATTGCGTACGCCGCCCAATCGGATTCCGTACGCCGTCCGATCAGATTCCGTACTGTTTTCCAAACGCTAAGTTCCGCTGTCCAACGACAATCTTTGGTATTTTGAAGAACACTTCTTTGGTTTCTACTCCACAAACTTTAGTTGCAAACTCTTGCAGTTGTCAGAATTTATTGCGAACTTAGCGGTTGGAAAACAATAATTATAAAAAACAACAAGAATGAAAACAATAGGAATGAAAACAAAGAAAACAGTAAACCAAAAGCTGAAGCGCATATTCTTGTCGCTTCTGCTGCCTGCGGCAATGACCGCATCGGTCACTTGCTACGCACAAGACAACTCGGGCATACCGCCGCACCAGATGCGCGTGGCTTCGTATAACATACAGCACGGCATGGGCATGGACAACCAGCTCAACTACAAGCGCATAGCCGAGGTGCTGAGGGCTATATCGCCGGATGTAGTGGCGGTGCAGGAGGTGGACAGCATGACGCAGCGCACGAACAACACTTATGCGCTGGGCGAGATAGCAGAACAGCTGAACTACTACGCATCGTATGCACCCGCAATAGACTTAGAAGGCGGCAAATACGGCATCGGCATACTCTCGCGCGAGCGTCCGATAAGCGTCAGACAGTATGCGCTGCCTGGAAGTGAGGAGGCACGAACGCTGCTTGTGGCGGAGTTCGACGACTTCGTGTTCGCATCGACCCACCTCTCGCTCACCGAAGCCGACCGCATTGCGTCGATAGGCATCATTGAGGAGGCGGCAAAAAAAAGCGGAAAGCCGTTCGTGGTGGCTGGCGACCTGAACGACAAGCCCGACTCGCCGTTCATACGCCAGTTTGAGGAGAAATTCCAAATATGCAGCGGCAAGCAGAAGTCGTGGCCTGCCGACAAGCCGACGGAGTGTCTCGACTACATAGCTGCGTACAAACGCAAGAGTGCGGGCAAAAACGGAAAGGGAGGCACACAGCATCCGGCGGTGACGCTTTTCTCTGACGTGTTGAACACGCAGGCTTCCGACCATCGTCCGATAGTGGCAGAGATAGTATTGCCGCGATAGTGAAAACAACAAAAAAGGTGCAACGTCAAACACGTTGCACCTTTTCTATTTATTTATCTTTTCTTACTGCTGAACGAGCGTCATTGTGCGCATAACCGGAGCTACGGCTGTGCGCTTAGCTGCCTTCTTTGTAGCGATGCGCTTCGGCATAGCAACAGCCTTGGCAGGAGCTACGCCTGCAGGAGCTGCACCTGTTGTGAACTCGTGCTTTGTGAGCGGACCCCACTCGCCCTTAGCGTTCTTTGCGAGAGCAAGAGCGTAGTAGGCAGTGTTAGGAGTTGCCTCGAAAATATATTTGTCTACTCCATACTGGTTCCAGTTCGGATCCTCCTTAATATCCTGCATAAGGTATTCTTTAGCCCACTTGTCACCACCTAACTCCTCGTACTTGTCCTTAGCGCAGATAGCATCGTGGTAGAGGGCGGTCTGGTCGTTCGGTGTGAAGGTTACGGTCTGCACATACGAGCCACCATTGTTAACGTAGTCGCCTACGGTTACGTCTACCTGAGCAACACCGTCGCCACCCTGACCCTTTGTTGTAACGTAGATGTAGACGAGGTCGCCGAAGTTGCCCTCAACGTCAACAGGCAATACTGCTACCTCATAGTCGGTACCAGGAGCAAGTTCATTCCATGTGTTTGTAGCCTCCTCAGAGTAAGGTCTGCCGCTGAACTGCTTGATCATAGCCTCAATGCTTGACAGACCGAACATCGGTCCCCACTGCTCGAACTGCTCCTGTGCCTTACCCTTCTCGAACTGGCACCAGTAGAACTCCTCGCAATCCTTGTTAGGAGTAACTGTGAGTGTGAAGCTGCTTGGTGTGGTCTCGTCGATCTTGTATGTTACAGACGGATTGCCTACGGTAGCAACCTTCGGAGTCTTGAACTCTGCGCGTGAAACCTGGCACGGAACGCCGTACTCGTCGTAAGCGAGAGTAACGACGGTGTAAGAAGTGTTGGCTGTGAACTCACGAGCGAAGCCAGAGAGGCGACCCTCAGAGAAGTCCTCATAGAACTTCGGAGCGGTAGTCTGACGATCGAAGTAGCGTGCGAATGTGGCATCGTCGTACTGCTTTGCGGTGTTTGTAGGCAGCACGTCGATCATGAACGAGCAGCTCGGGTCGGTACGTGTAACCTTTACGTATACGATATCGTTCTCTTCCTCGTCCTTTTCATACTTGAGGAACTCTACATTAGCCTTCACTTCGCCGTCCTTGCGTGCGAAATAGATGCTGTCTACGTGTTCTACGGCATAAGCCTTGCTGCCAACCTGCGAGCTGACAATCATACGGTTGGGTACTACGTCGGTCTGTGCCTGTACGCCTGTCGACATCGCCAATGCGAGTGCCGCTATAGAGAAGAATTTCTTCATTTCTTTACGAATTTAATTGATTTGTTGTTAACTTTAAGAATATACACACCGCTGCTGAGTGCGTCGGTGCTGACTGGTGTTCCGTCCCAAGCCTTGAGGCTCATGGCGCGTTGTCCCTGGATGTTGTAGATGGCAGCGTTGGCAGGACCGGTGAGTCCGTTAGCCGACACGAATCCGCCAGCATACATCACTTGCAAGCCTTCGGCTCCGCCTACGACCTGCGTAACGCTCGTCGGTTCGCCTTCGAAGTACAGCACGGTAGAGTTGGTAAGAGCAAGTTCGCGTGTAGACTTGTCGGCGAACCTTACTTCCATCTTGCCGTCCTTGAAGCAGATGCGACTTACTGTGCTCAGCTTCTCCTCCAGCTGCTTTTTGCCCGTTTTAGAGTCTTTCACGACAAAACTGTTGTCGGCGTAGCTCTGTCCCACAGCAAACAGCGCGAGAATGGCTGATGTCAGGATTGTTTTTCTGTTCATAGTTGTTACATTATTTATGGTTTAATGATATCGCAACAGAACGATACCGGTTGCAAAAGTACACAAATATATCTATTCGCCAAACTTTTTGTTGCGGAAATAATGATTCTGTCTCCTTTTTGCGCACGCTGTCGCTTCGTTACACATTATTATTATTGTGCGAGCGCTTGTGCCAATAGGTGAGCTTGTCTACGACGAGCGCGATGGCGCCGTCGCCAGTGACGTTGCAGGCTGTGCCGAAGTTGTCCATAGCTATGTAGAGCGCAATCATGAGTGCGAGCGACTGGTCGTCGAAGCCGAGCATCGACGAGAGGATGCCGAGAGCAGCCATTATAGCTCCGCCCGGAACGCCCGGCGCCGCCACCATCGTGATGCCCAGCATGAGGATGAAGCCCGACATCATTTGGAAGTCGTACGGAATGTTCTGCATCATCATCAGCGCCAACGCGCACGACACTATCTTCATCGTGCTGCCCGAGAGGTGGATGGTGGCGCAGAGCGGAATGACGAAGCCCGCAATGTCCTTGTTAACGCCGTTGTTGATGGTCTGGCGCAGCGTTACTGGAATGGTAGCCGCCGACGACTGCGTGCCGAGAGCCGTGAAGTAAGCCGGCATCATGTTGAGAAGCAGGCGCAACGGGTTCTTGCGAACGAAGAGCGAGGCTACGAAATACTGGAAAATGAGCAGGAATATGTGCATCACGAAGATTACACCGATAATCTTCACGAACACGCTGAGCACCTTGAACACCTCGCCCGAGTGGGTCATGTTGAAGAAGATGCCGAAGATATAGATGGGCAAAAGCGGCAGCACCACTACCTGTATGGTCTTTGTGATGATGTCGCGGAACTCGCCGAACATCGACTTCAGCGTGTGCGACTCAAGATGGGCGATGCCCAGACCGAAGGTGAACGCCATGACAAGAGCTGTCATTATATTGAGCGACGCCGGAATGCTGACCGTGAAGAACGGCTCTATGCCCTTCGCCTCGCTAATCTGCGCCAGTTGCAGGTTGTCGGTTATGAGCGCCGGGAACACCGCCTGCCCCACTCCATAAGAAAGGAAGCCGGAGAAGACGGTGGCGCCGTACGCCATGAGTGCGGTTATTACAAGCAGCTTGCCGGCTCCCTTGCCGATGTCGGCGATAGCCGGCGTGACGAGTCCGACGATGATAAGCGGAATAAGGAAACCGAGAAACTCGCTGAAGAGCGCGTTGAACGTTACGAACACGCGCACGGGCATGTCGGGCGACACGATGCCGAACCCGATACCGAGGATAATGGCAATGATAATCTTAGGGAGCAAGCCCAACTTGATTCTTTTCATACGTGGATAGTGCTTAGTTTGATTTGTTTCGGGGCGAAGTTACATATAATATCACAAAGCGCAAAGCTTTGCGGCATGATTCTTAGCCTTAGCCACAGCCTTGTCGAGCTGGGTCTGCGCCTTCTTCTTCGCAGCGTCGGTCTTGGCGTTCTGCACATTGTCGTAGAGAGTCCAGAGCTTCAGCTTTGCAGTAGCCTCCTTGTATGCCTTTGTGAACTTGTTGGCAGCAGCCTCGGTCTGAGCCTCTTCCTCAGGTGTGGCATAAGCATGCTTGTAGCCCTTGAACTTGTTCCAGAGACCACGCGTGAAGTCGGGGAAAGCCACCGGAGCGCAGTCGTTGTCCATCGACAAAGCTCCAAGCTCTGCAATGGAGCACCACTCAGCCAAGTCGTATACGTCCATATCGAGCGGCAGACCGTTCTGCAGACAATACACGAGGCGTGCGGTCATGATGAAGTCCATGCCTCCATGGCCGCCTACCTCCTTAGCCAGCTTGCCGAACTTCTTCAGAATAGGATGGTCGTACTTGGCCTCGAGAGCCTGCTTCTCAGCCTCGGGCATGAAGCTGTGCGTAGAGAGATTGTCGACCTGTGGCTGCACGCCGCTTGCCGCGAGCTGCTTGCTGTCGAGAGCATAGCCTTCGACGGGATACTTGTTGGCGAATCCGCGCGTTCCGGTAAGCTGATACAGGCGGTTGTAGGGCTGCGGATTCATCACGTCGTGCTGCAACTCTATCACCTTCTTGTTAGCTGTGCGTATGAGTGTGGTGGTGTGGTCGCCGTTGCGGAAGTCGTCGCAGGGCTTGCCGGTCTTAGCCTCAACAAGCTCCTTGCCGTGAACGCTCTTCGTGTCCATAGCCACAAGCGTAGCCATGCGGTCGCCGCGATGAATGTCGAGCAGCTGCGCCACCGGACCGAGTCCGTGTGTGGCATAGATGTCGCCACGGTTCTCGCGGTTGTACTTCAGTCGCCATCCGAGCTGCTCGGGGTCAGAGCCGTTAGGATTCTTCCAGTAATAGTCCCAGAACTCGTCAAGATTGTGTATGTATGCGCCCTGCGCGTGCAGTATCTCGCCGAACACGCCGTGCTGCGCCATATTCAGAGTGCGCATCTCGAACCAGTCGTAGCAGCAGTTCTCAAGAATCATACAGTTGAGCTGCTTCTGTTCAGCCAGGTCGATGAGCTGCCAGCATTCCTCAAGGTTCATTGCCGAGGGTACCTCGTCGGCTACGTTCTTGCCGTTCTCCATAGCGCACTTTGCCACAACGGCATGGTGCTCCCAGTCGGTAGCTATATACACAAGGTCGATATCGTTGCGGCGACACAGATCCTCATAGCCCTTCTCGCCGTAATAGATGGCGGCAGGAGCCAGTCCGTGCTTGCGCAGCGTCTCGTTCTGCTTGGCTGCGCGCGCCTCTACGTAGTCGCAGAGAGCCACAATCTCAACACCAGGTATCAAGCAGAAGTCTTCTACCGCACTCGGTCCGCGCATGCCAAGACCGACGAAGCCCACACGCACCGTCTTCATCTTCGGAAGTACCAGTCCGAGCACGTCCTTCTGTCCTGCGGGGCGTTCGGGCGACTCAATCATTATCTTGCCTTTGTTCCAATGCCATTTGGTAGACGGAGAGAGCGACTGTGAGTTTGCCGACAGCGAACAGAAAGACATCACAGCGGCAAAAGCCATACTTAATATAACTGATTTGTTCATAGATTGTTGGTTTTTGATTTGTTCGTTGATATGTTTTGATATATTATATTGCAAAATTACGCTTTATTTTCGAAGCATTACTCAAAAACAGACGAATAATTTGTAGATATTGCCTAAAACACGTAACTTTGAGACTATTAAACTCAACAACATACACAGTGAAAACAAATCATACAAAGGCATTGGCGACCATGTTCATGGCTTTCGCCTTATCAGTAGCATCCTATGCAGGAAGCAAAGCAGACAAGACAGTAAAGATAAGAATGATTGAGACGACCGACGTGCACGGACGTTTCTTCCCATACGACTTCATCAACCAGCAGCCTGCCGACGGTTCGCTCGCTCGCGTGTCGTCGTATGTCGACTCGCTGCGCACCATCTACGGCGACCGACTCTTGCTGATGGACGCAGGAGATGTGCTACAAGGACAGCCCGTCGTCACATATTATAATTATGAGAAGACCGATGTGGAGAACATCGCGGCATCTGTGAGCAACTTCATGCGCTATGACGTGCAGACTATGGGCAACCACGATGTGGAGACGGGTCATGCGGTATACGACAAGTGGGTGAAGGAACTCAACTGCCCTATGCTCGGCGCCAACATCGTAAGCACAGCCACCGGTCTGCCCTATCAGAAGCCTTACATTGTCTTCAAGCGCGACGGCGTGAAGATAGCCGTCATCGGACTTATCACTCCCGGTGTTCCGTCGTGGCTGTCGGAGGAGTTGTGGAGCGGACTGCGCTTTGAAGACGCCGTGCAGTCGGCACGCAAGTGGATTGAGGTGGTGAAGAAGAAGGAGCGTCCGGATGTGATAGTGGGCTTGTTCCACACCGGCGTAAACGACCGCAGCCTCACAAACGGTTCGCTCAACGACGCCACACGCGACATAGCTCGCGAGGTGCCGGGCTTCGACGTGATATTCTACGGACACGACCACTCTACTCACTACGAGGAGGTGAAGAGCGCCGACGGCTCTACGACCATCATCGTCAATCCTGCCAACAACGCTATGCGTGTCGCCGACGCCGAGCTTGAAGTGAGCAAGAAGGGAAAGGGCAAGAGTCTGAAGGTGAACATCGTTGACATGGGCAAGCGATCTGTCAACCAGCAATACATGAAGGCTTTCGAGAGTCAGATAGACGAGGTGAAGAAGTACGTAGGCACCGAGGTAGGCTCGTTCACAACGTCAATGACATCGCGCGACTGCTACTTCGGTCCGAGCACACTCGTCGATTTCGTTCACGACGTGATGCTCAGCACAAGCGGAGCCGAGATTTCGTTCGCCAGTCCGCTCTCGTTCGACGTTACGGTGAAGAGCGGTCCGGCTACGCTGGCAGACATGTACAAGCTATACAGCTACGAGAACGATCTCTGCATGATGCAGCTCACGGGCAGCGAGATACGCCGTTATCTTGAGATGAGCTACGACGGATGGGTATCAACGATGACATCGCCCGACGACCACTTGATATGTATGAACAACCGCGACTCGTCGCGCGACAAGTTCTTCGGGCTCACCAAGCCTTTCTACAATCTCGACACGGCGGCAGGCATCGTCTACGATGTGGATGTGACGAAGCCGCGCGGCGAGCGCATCGTGATAAAGAGCATGGCTGACGGCACGGCGTTCGACGAAAGCCGTACTTATCGCGTGGCTGTAAACAGCTATCGCGCGGCTGGCGGCGGCGGACTGCTCACCAAGGGCGCCGGCATAGACAAGGCGCAGCTCGAAAGCCGCATAGTGTGGCGAGGCGACTATACGCTGCGCGACTATATAATAAGGTATGTGCGCGAACATTCGCCCATCACTCCGCAAACGCACGCCAACTGGCAGTTCGTGCCTGCAGAGTGGACCGCTCCTGCTGCCAAGCGCGACTATCAGACGATGTGGAACGGCAGATAAGCGCCGGTAACGGTATTGTAACACTCTTGACACGCGGTGAAAAAATAGAATGTCGACCTTTGCAGCCGAAATCATAACACGACAAGCAATGAAGACATTCATCACAACAGCTCTCGTCAGCCTCGCTGCCGCTACGGCAATGGCGCAGGAGACGAAAGCTGAAACCGCTACAGAGCAGAAGTCTGAGGCGAAACCCACAATGAACATCCACGGAACGATACGCTCCAAGTACGAACTGCAGACCGAGGAGGGCGAACACCGCTTCGAAGTGCGCAACGCCCGCGTGAGCATCGACGGTTCGCTCTCACCTATTATATATTATAAGGCGGAGATCGACCTCTGCGACGAGGGCAAGATAAAGATGCTCGACGCATACACCCGACTGAAGCCGTGGCAGACCATGCAGTTCACCATCGGACAGATGCGTGTGCCGTTCACTATCGACGCCCACCGCTCGCCCCACCAGCAGTATTTTGCCAACCGATCGTTCATAGCAAAGCAGGTGGGCAACGTGCGCGATGTGGGTGCGGCATTGGGATACACGTTCAACGTGGGATTCCCTATCGTGCTCGAAGCCGGACTCTTCAACGGTTCGGGACTTACCAACCAGAAGGACTTCTGGACAAAGAACGTGAACTTCTCGGCTAAGGCGCAGCTGCTCATGCCGCACGGATTCAACCTCACGCTGAGCACGCAGAAGATAAAGCCCGACAACACCGATGTGATGATGTACGACGCCGGAGCCTACTGGCACTCGAACGGATGGCACATAGAGGCGGAGTATCTCTACAAGCACTACGCCGACGACGCGTTCAAGGCTGTGCATGCGTTCGACTCGTTCGTGAGCTACGACATAAAGGTGAAGAAGGGAATTATAAAATACGTCACTCCGCTTGTGCGCTACGACTACATGAGCGACCACAGCGACGGTACACGCTATCTCGACGGCAAGGCGAACCCCGAAGGCAAGCTCATCGTGAACGACTATCAGCGCTCTCGCCTTACGAGCGGAGTAACGCTGAGCCTCAAGAAACCGTTCGTTAGCGACATACGACTCAACTACGAGAAGTATTTCTATCGCGACGGAGGCTTCGCTCATCGCTCTGAACGAGACAAGATTGTAGTGGAATTTATGACACGTTTCTAACGCAAACGTTTACAAGCACGTACACCCACTAACACTTTTGTTACAATTAGTAACACTTTTCGTTCAAACCATTACTTCTTGCTTTAAATCAAGCAAAAAAGATGGAAAAAGATTTGGAGCGAATTGTTTTTATTCGTAATTTTGCCAGCGTAAAAAGAACGATAAAGCATAACTTCGCATATAAGATATTTTGATTTGTTTTAGTAGATTAGTTTTTAAGTAGTTTGTTTTTGAAAATCGGATGTCGTGAGACACCCGATTTTTTTGTGCTTTATTAATGCATGAAAAATCCCGTTGTGCAGATGCTTCTGCGCAACGGGATTTTTGTATTTATAAGTAGCCTCCTACTTATTTCTTCACGAACTTCAGCGACTTTGTGCTGCCGTCTGCAAACTTAGCCACGCCAACATATACGCCGGGCTGCAAGCCTGCTACACTTGCCGAGCTGCTCTCAGCACGAAGCACGGTGCGTCCGCTGAGATCTACCACAGTCACCGACTTGGCACCTACAGCACCGAAGCTGTTGTTGTCGACGATAAACATACCGGCAGTCTCGCCGTTCACGTCGGTGATGCCGTTAACGACGTCACCGTACACGCCGATGTTGTCGAGACAGAGCACCTCACCCTTCGGTGTTACGAGGTTGAAGGCGATGTATACGTCCTTGCCGTTGTACTTCGAGAGGCTGATGCCGCGTGTCTTCGGCGTAATGGTCTCGCCCTTCACCTCAAGGTCGGTAGTGTACCAGTAGTCGGCAGGATTGCCCGAACCGTCGGAAACCTTCACACGGTAAGTCTCGAGCAGCAGCTGGTTGAACGACATTGCGTCCCAAACGAAGCAAGCATTCTCGCTGTTCACATGCACCTTCGGCAGGATGAGCCAGCGGTCGGGCGTAGCACCGTCAATCCAGCTTGTGCCAGCAAGTACATGCTCGCCGAGCATAGCATGCTTCTCGATGTTGAAGATTCCCCAACCCTCCTTGTTGAACTCTTCGCCGGCATTAGCGTTCACCGTGCCAGAGTCGCCTACATAGAAGCTGAGGTCAGACGAAATCTTGCCATCCTCGAAGTCGTAGTAGACTACTGGGGCACCCAGCACATTCACCTCCTTCGACATCACGTTGTTGTCGGGCATGTTGTCGTCGTCGCTCTCGATAGTGACGGTTACGGTGTGCTTGCCCGCAGCCAGTCCGTCGAGCACGTTGCTTGCCGTGAGGTTCTTTATCTCCTGCGCCTTCATGCTAAGGTCTACCTCAGCCTTCTGCTCGCCGTCGACGCTCACCTTCACCTTGCCATTGGCGTCCTTGATGCCCACATTCTGAATGGTGAACTGCACGTTCTTGTCATTAGGCGTGCGCACATAGTCGTAAGGCAGCGCCATGTCGGTAACAACAAGGTCGACAGCATCGCCCGAAGCCTTGTAGAACTGCACGTCATCGATGGTGAGCCAGTTCTCGTCCTTGTCGCTGTGCGAGTAGAAGCCCAGATAGATAGTCTGCGGCTTGTCGAACTTAATCACCTTGAACGCCTCCTGGTATTTGCCCTGCTTGATGGTCTGTTCGTCGATGCAGACATCCATATCGTCGGGCGTGTTGCCGGTGCCCCAGTATACGCCCAGCTTCTCGGTGTGTCCGTCAGAACCCGAATACCAGTAGCGCAGCACGTAGTTGCCTGCCTCCACCTTAATCGGGTCGAGCATCGCCCAGTCGTCGGCGTCGTTCTCCTTATTATAGTTGTACGCGAGACAGCCGTAGCCCGTGCGCGCCATATTCATATATGTAGCCTGATAGACCTTCCACTCGCCGTCGTCGCCGTTGAGGTTGTAGAACTTGAAGTCGGCTGTGTCGTCGCCCGGCTCAAAGCCCCACGAGTAAGGCGGCGTAACCGCTCCGCCGTGGCGCACCACAACCGCGGTTGTGTCGTTGTCGGTGTTGATGTCGTTCGGCTCGATGGTGTATGCCTTCAACGCATACTTGTGGCGCGGCGTAGAGAGGTCTGCCTTCTGGCTGAACGTATACTCCATAGCCTCGCCCGGCGCGAGCGAACGGTCTACCGTTTCCTTCACAACGGCGCCGCCGTCGAGCTGATAAGCCACCTCGAACTTGTCAGAAGCCTCGAGTCCGTTGTTCACAACATGAACCTTCACCGTCTCGGCGTTGCTGAGATTGTCACCCGAAACAGGGCTAAGCACGTTGTCTACCTGCAAGTCTACCACCTTGTCAACCTGCTTCACGCTGAACTCACACATATAGAAGCGCCACTGGTCGGCAGGACTCGTCGTGTGAAAGCCAACGTGGAAGGGCACGCCTGCTGTAGCGTCGTAGAAGAAATACTCCGTTGTGCGCACGCCAAGCACCTTGTCGTTCTGCGCCTGCAGTTTCGTCATTGCCTCAACCGTGGGCGCATTGCCTGTGTAGACGGCGAGTTTCTCGCCGTACGACGTGCCGTATGTGGTGTACTGCACCATCACCTTGCCCGTTGCCGTGGGCGTTATAGCCGGCGAAATGAGCCAGTCGTCAGCCACATTGCTCGACGAATAGGCGTAGAACACCTTCGACTGCGAGCCTTCTGCATCATATACCCATGTCACGCCGTCGTTATTGGCGTCGACAACGGTCCATTTCGCAAATTCGTCTGCTCCTTCAAAGTCGGTAGAATACACATTCTGCGCGCTTGCGGCTGCCGAAACAGCGAGCGCAGCTAAGCTAAGTAAAAGTTTATTCATATCGATTCTTGTTTTAAATTGTAAAAATATTTGCACAAAGTTAATACAAATTGAAACAAAATCAAACATTTCTACATACATTTTGAAACTTTTAACTACCCGATGAAACATATCTACAAGTCGGTTTAACATTTGTAGCAACGCTCCGTGCACCGAATTGCAAACGTTTGCACGAAAAAGGCACAAAGAATGACGCCCGAATCTTAGCAGAACACATTTCTTATATATAATTTTGCAGCAGAAAAGAAACCTAAATACATAACAATCAACGATATGCACATAAAGAGTATTGCAGCCATGCTTGCGCTTCTGCCGGCTATGGCATCGGCACAGACCGTCGCTTCGCCCGACGGCAACGTGAGCCTTACGTTCTCGCTCACCGACAACGGACGTCCTACGTACGAAATGAGCTACAAGGGCAAGAAGGTGATTAACCCATCGCACCTCGGACTGGAGCTTGCACGCGACAAGCACGCGTCGAAGGGCATGGAGGAGACCGACCTGATGGACGGATTCA